>Ga0213865_10000030_pt1 | contig 77343 bp, 67 predicted proteins | sample PICome_6_FD_160100 | JGI IMG/M metagenome (GOLD analysis project Ga0213865, IMG submission 160100) | Coastal seawater microbial communities near Pivers Island, North Carolina, United States - PICO282 | ecosystem: Environmental > Aquatic > Marine > Coastal | place: USA: North Carolina...
GGGCTTTCAACGATGTCTATAAAGTTTTGAAAATGGTCAAGTGCAGAATTAGGATCCTTAAGTTTCCGTAGAGCTATGAAACCTGCCAGCCACTCCAAACGCGCTTTCAATTTAGCATTTTCGACAAAATGACCACTTAATACACCATAGGACGTTTTATAATCACCATCCCAAAGTAGCTGTCTCGCTAACTTCTCACGTGTTGCGCCCCATATTTCTGGACGACCTAAGTATTCCTTTTTTTCACTCAATTCGTACAAAAGTTGGAACGCTCGATCATCATAACCATATTTCAAGCGCCATTTGAACCTAGCAAAGTTTAAAACAGGATGATTGCGTAGGGTCTTCGGCACCCTATTAATTAAAGTATTCACTCCATCCTTTTTATATTTCCTAAGAGCCACAACAGCTTTTACAAGCTTTTTATAATCATCTGATAATAAAGGGATAAGATCGTCTAAGGTTTCAAAAGCATCTCTCCATAATAATTCAATAGATCTCTCATCATGAAGCTGAGATAACGCCACATCATATTTCCTCAGGTAAACAGTCTGTAAATCTGAGTCCATGACGTCAGATATCCACTTATCCTGAACAATCAATTCAGCTTTATTAGTTTTACCTGCTTCTAAAAGGGCATCCGCATAAATAGTAGCCGCACTTGGTGAAATGGGTGGGTTTTCGTCAAACCAACTCAGAATTTCATTACGACTACTTTCAAAGAAAACTTGCTCCCCTTTTTCTTTCAAATAAGGCAAACCCGGCCAATCCTGGTTACGCTGCAAAAATTCCCTCAATTCTTTGGGACTTCCTCGACCAGATCTAAACTCATGCCACAGAATAATATCTCTGGCCACTTTACCATCTGCCTCTGCAAATTGTTTTGCTTCATACCAATAGCCAGAGCGCATCGCTTCAAGAGCTTTTTCTAAAGGACGCCTATTAGTATCTTGGGCAGACACCCCAGTATTAAAAACAAACACAAGAGAAATCAAAAAGTATAGTGTTTGTCCGACCTTACTTAATATCTGCATTTTCAATTCTGGTAATTATGGTTTTTAATAAGTTTACTTGAGCTTTAATCACGGTTAAACCAACTTGTGAATTGATCAAAAACTTTTTTAAATTATTTTAAAAGTGTTTCAAGAGGAGATGAACATGCTGAAAGGTTCAATGCCAGCATTAGTGACACCGTTTAAAAACGGGGAACTCGATCTCAATACACTTGAAAGTTTGGTGGAGTGGCATATTGAACAAGGAAGCCACGGTTTGGTTCCTGTTGGTACAACTGGTGAAAGTCCAACACTGAGCCATGAAGAACATGAAATTGTAGTTTCAACAGTTGTTCAGAAGGTAAACGGGCGTATTCCGGTTATTGCTGGTGCCGGCTCAAACAATACACTCGAAGCGCTAAATTTCATGAAGCATGCAAAAACGGTTGGAGCGGATGCTGCACTTGTCGTTACCCCTTATTACAACAAGCCCACTCAGGCAGGCCTTATAAAGCATTTTACAGAGCTCCATGATCAATGTGAACTTCCCATAGTCATTTACAATATACCTGGGCGATCATCGATTGATATGAGCCCTGCAACAATGGGTCATTTGGCCAAGTTACCAAGAGTTATTGGTGTTAAAGATGCAACCGGTGATTTAGCAAGAGTATGCGCCCAGCGTATTACATGTGGAACTGACTTTTTACAAATATCTGGTGAAGACGCGACTGCTCATGGATTTAACGCTCAAGGTGGTGTCGGCTGTATTTCTGTCACGGCAAATGTGGCACCAAAATTATCCGCACAATTACAAGCTGCAACATTAGCTGGTGATTACGACAAAGCTCTTGAATTACAAGATAAACTCATGCCCTTGCATCATGCAATTTTTACTGAACCCGGGCTTGTGGGCGTAAAGTACGCAATGAGTCTTTTAGGTTTATGTTCAGAAGAAGTAAGGCTTCCACTAATACCACTTAGTAATGAAACAAAAAAACTCATTAAATCCGCGATTCAGACTGCAGGCTTGACTTAGTTTTTAGATTTTCGAGAAACTAATTACTCATCATTCGAGTTAAAATGATTATTTAAGTGCTTCGGTAAAGCTCATACCGTTTACTGTGCTTCTAAACCACCTCTTTAGAATGGCCCTCTCATGATCCTCCATGTAAGTTATATTGGCCGGAGGCATTGCATACGAAATAGCAGAGTGAAGGTATATTAATTTAGCATTTTTGGTTATGTCGTTTGGTGTTTCTAAGTAGACATCGCCTGGTGCCCAATTAACTCCCTCCCATACTGGTTCTCTTGCGTGACACATAGAGCACCTACTTACAACAATATCGACTGTTTCAGAAAACTCCTCCGCACTTTCGAAAGCGACGTGCTTCTCATTTATACGTGCCACTTCCTTTTCTGAAATTATTGCGGGTGCCATAGATAACCCCATTATTAAAATAAAAATTATTATTGTAACTGGCCAAGTCCATATAGGATTTCCGGCTCGGGCATGAATTGTATTGAAATAGTGCCTTATTGTGACGCCCATAAGAAATACAAGGGCCGCGATTACCCAATTCCATTCGGAAGCAAAAGCAAGAGGATAATGATTTGAAAGCATCAGAAAAATTACTGGTAATGTTAAGTAGTTATTATGTGTTGACCTTAATTTTGCGATTTTACCAAATTCTGGATTAGGAGTGCGCTTCGCAAATAAATCATCCACAACAATTTTTTGGTTAGGTATTATAACTAGAAATACGTTTGCGGTCATTATTGTCGCCGTAAAAGCACCCAAGTGAAGAAACACAGCTCTACCAGTGAATATTTGATTATAGGCCCAGCCCATTAGGACTAGAATAAAAAATAGAACCGCCATTAATAATGACGGGTTATTTCTAAACCTAGATTTGCATAGAAAATCATAAATTACCCAACCTATGATAAGGGACGCGGCAGAAATTGTAATCGCCTGCCACAGTTCAAGATCAGATTTACTGCTATCAATAAGGTAAAGCTCTCCCCCAACCCAGTAAATAACAACCATCAAAGCGAAGCCAGAGAGCCATGTAGAGTAACTTTCCCACTTAAACCAAGTCAAATGCTCAGGAACTTCATTGGGTGCAACTGAATATTTTCGAATGTGATAAAATCCACCACCATGAACTTGCCATTCTTCTCCCTGAACACCAGGCGGTAACTTATTATTTTTCTGAAGGCCAAGATCTAACGCTATAAAATAAAAAGATGATCCTATCCATGCAATTGCTGTTATTACATGTAACCAACGAAGAGCAAATTCTAGCCAATCCCAAATTACTATTATTTCCGCCAAATTATTAACCTTAATAAAATCATATATTAATCACTTTAAGGACGATTAGCTTCCCCGGTATGTCGAATACCCGAAGGGAGATAATAAGAGTGGAACGTGGTAGTGCTTATTTTCGCTCATTCCAAAACGAATAGGAACCAAATCTAGAAACACAGGCTCGTTGTAAACTTGTTTCAATTGCCTGTAATAATCTCCAACATGAAAGATTAGCTCAAATGTTCCTAATCTAAAATCTTTTTCCGCCAAGACAGGCTGGTCTGTTCGTCCATCCGCATTTGTGATTAAAGAACACACTTCTTTGCCACGGCCATGATGATATTCAAAAAAATCAATTTTTAAATTAGCCGCCGGCGTTCCTCGGCTCGTATCTAACGCATGAGTAGTTAAAAACCCTACCATTCTATAGCTCCAAAAGGGATTAATTTTTTAAGTAATACATAAAGAATACTATGTTGAGACTAATTCATTAAAAAGTATGTTTCAAAATAAAAATTAGAGTATAAGTCATTAAAATTAATAAAGTCGGAGTCCCAAGTGGATCGTTATGAAAGAGATTTGATTGGCTATGGTCAAAACATACCAAAAGTTAAATGGCCTAATAACGCAAAAATTGCTGTCCAATTTGTCATAAATTATGAAGAAGGTGGAGAAAACTGTATTTTACATGGAGATGATGCATCTGAAGCTTTCCTGTCTGAAATTATTGGAGCCTCCCCTTGGCCAGGTCAAAGACACTGGAATATGGAAAGTATCTACGAATACGGCGCAAGAGCTGGTTTCTGGCGACTTCACAGATTATTTACCAAAATGGAAATACCGGTAACAGTTTACGGAGTTACATCCGCGCTTGCAAGGAGCCCAGAGCAAGTACAAGCTATGCAAGACGCAGACTGGGAAATAGCCAGCCATGGTTTGAAGTGGATTGAGCATAAAGATATGCCCGCAGAAGTCGAAAGAGCGCAGATACAAGAAGCCATACGATTACACCAGAGGGTTACCGGTCAAAGGCCATATGGCTGGTATACAGGAAGATGTTCAGAGAATACCGTAAGATTGGTATCAAATGAAGGTGGATTTGATTACATTTCTGACAGTTATGCAGATGATTTACCATATTGGATAGATATTGATGGCCATGACCAATTAATTATCCCTTATACTTTAGACACAAATGATATGAGATTTGCGACTGCACAAGGTTTTTCAACCTCTGGGCAGTTTTTTGATTATTTAAGAGATACTTTTGACACCCTATATTCTGAGGGGGTGGAAGGATCTCCAAAGATGATGTCAATTGGCTTGCATTGCAGGCTAATCGGTAGACCTGGAAGGATTACTGCCATAAAGCGATTTATTGAACATGCAACTTCATTCAAAGATGTTTGGTTCGCAAAACGAATTGAGATTGCGCAACATTGGCAAAGACACCATCCACCTAAAAGGTTTGAAAAACCATCAAAGATGTCGCAAAAAAAGTTCGTTGAAACGTTTGGTGGAATTTTCGAAAAATCGCCTTGGATTGCGGAAAAAACTTGGGATACGGAATTGGGACCCGCTCACGATACGGTCCAAGGTTTACACCGCGCATTCTGTAGCATCTTCCGAGCAGAAGAAAAGGAAGTTCGTTTAAAAGTTTTAAAAGCTCATCCAGAATTGGCTGTAAAACTTTCCAAAACTGAGCAGCTGACAAAAGAAAGCCAAAACGAACAGGCAAGTGCAGGTTTAGACAACTTAACATCTGAAGAATACGAACTATTCGCCGAGCTAAATAGATCTTACAGAGAGAAATATGGTTTTCCCTTCATTATTGCGGTAAAAAACTACAGCAAATCAGAAATTTTAGATAATTTTATTTCTCGTATTAAGAATACAGAAGAAATGGAATTCAATGAAGCATGTGCGCAAGTGGAACAGATTGCAGAAATTAGATTGCTGGATATAATTTAATGGCACAGAAAATTATAACTGAGCCCCTGACAAAAACAAATTTTCAGGACTTTGGAGAGGTCATTGATACTGGAGGTGATCCAGATATGTTGATCAATCAAGGTCTATGTGAAAGATATCATGACAGAGCTAAAATAGATGTAGGACCCGATGGGAAAGTCGGTTTGAGCTTATTTAACGCAGAAACACGCTCATTGCCATTAGTCCTTAAGATGATGGAGCGACATCCTGACGGAAGCCAAGCCTTTATTCCTATGTCTACTAATGGATTTTTAGTCATCGTTGCAAATGATAAAAACAATAGGCCTGATACCCCCAAAGCGTTTCTATCATCGCCTGGTCAAGCGATAAACTTTTTTAAAGGGACCTGGCATGGCGTGTTAACTCCCTTAAGTAAACCTGGTCTCTTTGCAGTAATCGATAGAATTGGAGAATCTCAAAATCTAGAAGAATTTTTCTTTGACGTACCATATATAGTTGATACACTCTAGGGCGTCTGCCTTAAAAATAGGCAGAACGCTAAATTTAATAGTCAAATAGGGAGACTAAAATGACTGACAATGCTATGGGTTCTTACAGTGATCCCAACATTACACCCCCAATGGGTCAAGCAGCCCCATTGGGATTACAGCATGTCTTGGCCATGTTCGCATCAAACGTAACTCCATCCATAATTGTTGCGGGAGCAGCAGGGCTGCAATTTGGTGGTACAGAGCAAGTATATTTAATCCAAATGGCAATGCTTTTCGCAGGCATAGCAACATTATTTCAAACCGTAGGGTTTGGCCCGGTAGGAGCCAGGTTGCCGATAATGCAAGGTACAAGCTTCGCATTTGTTGGTGTTTTAGCTGGTATTGCTGCAACTCAAGGCCTTGGTGTGGCTTTAACTTCCTGTATTATTGGTGGCTTAATTCATTTTGCGTTGGGTTCAGTTATTGCCAATATTCGGTATTTATTTCCACCACTTGTCACAGGGCTAGTTATCCTCGCAATCGGCCTTTATTTGGTACCAGTCGGTATTAAGTATGCAGCGGGTGGAGCAGCAGATTTCCAAATGGCAGCAGAAAGCTTTGGCTCTCTAATGCATTGGACAGTTGCACTCACCGTCATTGTGGTTGCTCTTGGATTTAAGTTCATGACTAAGGGAATTTTATCAAATGCCGCAATACTGCTGGGCTTAATCGCAGGTTATCTAGTGGCCTTTATGTTCGGTATGGTTAATTTTGCAGCTGTCGGTAAAGCGAGTTGGGTAACGGGACTTCAAACTTTACCATACGGATTTGAGTTTAACCTAGGAGCAGTGATAGGCGTAACGATAGTTTCAATTGTTTCAGCGGTTGAAACCATTGGCGACACTTCAGCGACCGCAAAAGCCGGAGCTGGTCGTGAGGCCACTGACGAAGAAATATCTGGTGCTACATATGCTGATGGTCTCGGAACGGCTGTAGCAGGAGTTTTTGGCGGTCTGCCTAACACTTCTTTCAGTCAGAATGTGGGCATCGTTGGTATGACCGGTATTATGAGCAGGCACGTTGTTACGATCGCAGGTGCAATTATGGTTATATGCGGACTAATACCAAAAATAGGAGCAATCATTGCTTCTATGCCTCTCCCAGTTCTGGGCGGTGGCGTGATTGTAATGTTTGGTATGGTGGCAGCTGCTGGACTTAACGTACTAAGCGAAATAAAAATGTCTCGCAGAAATATGATTATTATCGCATTGTCATTGTCTATTGGACTAGGCTTTAATCTGGTGCCTTCCGCAGTGCAATATCTACCAGGTATTTGGAAAACATTAGCTACCTCAGCTGTAGCACCTACAGCATTTTTGGCTATTATTTTAAACCAAATCCTACCAGAAGAATAAAATTAAATTATTACTTTTTGAAACGCCCTGAATTTTCGGGGCGTTTTTTGTTGTATTGATTTCAGCGTGAATCACTGTAACATAAAAGCATGAATAGTTTCATTCCTATTGCAAACTTCCATAGCAATGTAGTTAGTTTTCAAAAACCTGAGCTCACTATTATTTTGTCACTGTATGGTCGTATGGTGGCTTCTGGTGAGTGGCGCGATTATGGAATTTCCTCATTAAAAGAGGTTGCGGTATTCTCGGTTTTTAGAAGAACAGCAGAACATCCAATCTACAGGATTGAAAAAAGACCGAAATTGCGAAATAGGCAAGGTCAATATGCGGTTGTTGGCATGGATGGACAAATTCTAAAACGTGGTCACGACCTCAAATCAGTTTTAGGAATTCTAGAACGTAAGTTAATCAAACTAGTTGATTAGTTGTCATCAGACAAATTTTTCAAATATTTTCTTTTTAAACTAGAAAAGAACAAACAAAGAACATATTTATATGTCTATGTTTTCTGAACTATCTATTACATCAAACTTTAGCTTCCTACAGGGGGCCTCCCACCCTGAGGAATATATGGAACGCGGAGCTCTTTTAGGCTTAAGTGCAATTGCAATTGCAGATGTTAATTCTGTGGCTGGGATCGTACGCGCACATACACATGGGCAAAAAATTAAGGAAACTGTTTCAGAACGCCAACAGATTGAACCATTTGGACCTCCATGCCCAGAGCACCTAAAAGGATATAGTTCGCTACATGTTGAAAATATACCTCGTTTAATACCAGCTGCACGCTTAATTTTTCAAGAAGGTGTTAGTACCACCTCAATTATCCAAACACATGAGGGTTGGAAAATACTTTGCAAGTTAATTTCAAAAGGTCGTTTACGAAGCAAAAAGGGTGAGTGTGAACTAAAAATATCAGATATACCTAAAAATTTATCTGGGATAAAATTGTTGCTACATGTTCCACAAACTTTACCTAGAAAAAATGCTACTTGGTGGAACAATGTACGACATTTAGTAAGCGAACACAAAGACCGCTTATATTTGGTAATGTCACCATACTATGATGGATTAGACGGAGCTCGTTTTGATAGATTATACCAAATAGCTAAAAGCTTTTCACTACCAGTTGTAGCAAGTTCTTTTCCTTTAATGCACCATGGGAAACGGCGTCGATTGGCAGATGTGTTGTGCGCAATCAAGCAAGGTAAAAAGATTGAACAATTAGGAAAAAATGCTCTGGTAAATGCAGAACAACGGTTAAGAAGTCCTCGAGAAATAAATAAGTTATTCGCCAAATTCCCAATTGCCATAAAAAATGCGAATAAAATTTCTGCGAATTGTTCATTTACACTTGATCAGCTAAAATATGATTATCCCAAAGAAAGTGGCAGTGGCAAAGCTCCATCAAAGCGACTGAATGAATTAGCGATGGAAGGAATAAAGTGGCGCTACCCACAAGGAGCACCAAAACGTGTAAGTCAAATTTTAAATCATGAATTAAAGCTTATAAAAAAATTAGAATACGAACCATACTTCCTTACGGTAAATGATATAGTTCAGTTCGCCCGTTCACGTAACATTCTTTGTCAGGGAAGAGGGTCTGCCGCAAACTCTGTCTTATGTTATTGTTTAGGTATAACATCGGTGAGCCCTGAAATAGGTACAATGGTTTTCGAACGTTTTGTTTCAGAAGCAAGAAAAGAACCACCTGATATAGATGTTGACTTTGAACATGAGCGTCGCGAGGAAGTAATTCAGCATATATATGAAAAGTACGGGCGCGACCATGCAGGATTATGTGCAACAGTAGTTCACTACCGTGGAAAGCGCGCTGTACGTGAGGTTGGCACAGCTATGGGATTAACCAAAGACACTATTAGTGCACTCTCCTCACAACTTTGGGGTTTTTCTAGTAATGGGAAAATTAGTGAAAAATGGTTAAGAGAAATTGGCCTCAATCCAAATGATATCAATCTGCAAAAAACACTATTATTAGTCCATGAAATAATAGGTTTCCCTCGCCATCTTTCTCAGCATGTAGGCGGTTTTATCATCACAGAGGGTCGTTTAGATGAACTTGTTCCGATTGAAAATGCGAGTATGGAAGGGCGAACTGTAATTTGCTGGGACAAGGATGATATCGATTCCTTAGGAATTTTAAAAATTGATATTTTATCCCTTGGCATGCTGACTTGCCTGCGTAAATCATTTGATTTGGTTCACCAACATCTTGGTGATAATTTTGATCTTGCTACTATTCCTGCTGAAGACCCTAAAGTCTACGACATGTTGTGCCGCGCTGATAGTATTGGAGTGTTTCAAGTGGAAAGTCGCGCACAAATGAACTTTCTTCCTAGAATGAGGCCACGCTGTTTCTATGATCTGGTTATAGAAGTGGCAATAGTAAGACCGGGCCCAATTCAAGGTGATATGGTCCACCCTTATATTCGCCGACGCAATGGCGAGGAACAAGTTGAATTCCCGTCAGATGCACTTGGAAGTGTATTAAGTAAGACACTGGGCGTCCCGTTGTTCCAAGAACAAGCTATGCAAATTGCCATTGTTGGAGCAGGCTTCACTCCAGAGGAAGCAGACAAATTGCGTAGAGCTTTAGCAACCTTCAAAAAACATGGCTCAGTGAGTGAGTTAAGAACCCGTTTTTTAAGGGGAATGCGCCAAAACGGCTATGGCAAAGATTTTTCCGAACGATGTTTTTCCCAAATTGAAGGTTTCGGGTCTTATGGTTTTCCTGAAAGTCATGCTGCTAGCTTTGCATTATTAGTATATGCTAGCGCTTGGATAAAATGTCACCACCCAGCAGTTTTTGCGTGTGCTCTATTAAATTCTCAACCTATGGGTTTTTATGCACCAGCCCAAATACTTAGTGATGCACAGGCACATGATGTTACTATTTATCCAATTTGTATCAACAATAGCTACTGGGATAATACTTTAGAAACAGACGAAAATGGGAAATTAGCATTACGATTGGGTTTTAGACAAATAATTGGATTAACCAAGGAAGATGCATCTTGGATTACTGCTGCGCGTGGAAATGGTTATAGTACTATAGAGGATATATGGCGACGTGCTGGCATTAAATCTGCCACACTAAATCGCTTAGCCGAAGCTGATGCGTTTATATCAATTGGAATAAATCAACGCGAAGCAATTTGGCAAGCAAGTGCCATTCTCAGTAATAACAAATTACCCTTGTTTAATCAGGACATTGATGGTGAAATTATAAAAGAAGCGCTCCCCATATTACCCAATATGAGCCTCGGAGAGGCTATTGTGCAAGATTACACTGCTACAAAATTCTCACTCAGGGCTCATCCTCTATCTCTATTACGAGATATTTTAACGCCGCCATATCAAAGTATTAATCACTAAAAAGGTGCTTTTGATCTAAATCTCGAACCAAATCCATTCTCAGGATGTTTCACCCTGAGCTCTTCTGAATGTAACATCATTCTATGATGTGTACTAACCTCTCCATATATAGGGTCTCCGAGGATAGGATGGCCCAACGCCATGCAGTGAACTCTTAGCTGGTGCGAACGTCCGGTTTTGGGCACTAAACGCAATCTACTTTCATTTTGATTAGAACTTAGTTTGTACCATTCCGTTAATGCCAGCTTTCCAGTCTCATGACAAACCATCTGACGGGGTCTATTTTCCCAATCAACAACCAACGGCAAGTCAATTAGACCACTTTTTTGTGTCACTTCTCCAGAAACACGGGCTACATATGTCTTCTTTACTTGACGCCTTTCAAATTGCATCGACAGCGCTCTTTGGGCATACTCTGTTTGTCCAAAAATCATAACACCAGATGTATCCCTATCAAGACGATGAACTAAAAGCGTATTTGGAAAAGCAATTTTTAATCTACTCAGCAAGCAATCTGCCAATTCAATACCCTTGCCAGGAACAGAAAGTAGACCTGCTGGTTTATTCACGACCAAAATATGCGCATCTTCGTGAAGAATATCTAATGGTTCAGTCGGTGGGTTATATTCCATATCAATCCTTCGCCTAAACAATAAAATAAAAAAAGTCTATACTCATGAAATTTTACTTGATTTTTTCATGAACTGCTAACACCGTACCTTTAATTAATTGCAGGTGAGTAATGCATAATTTTGATCCAAATTCATCATCAACCTTGGGTGCTGATCTTCGGTCACTACGGAAATCTCGCAAGATGACAATTAAGGAATTATCTACAGCTACAGAAAAATCATTAGGATGGATTAGCCAAATAGAAAGAGATAAGTCTCAACCATCCATCGATGACTTAAAAGACTTGGCTCGCGTTCTTAACGTGCCCCTATCAATATTATTTGGGCAATCACGCTCAGGATCAGAGGAAGAGGGGTATATTGTTAGAAAATCAGCTAGGCGGGTCATAGGTTCAAACTCATCTGGTCTTAAAGAGGAGTTACTTTCTCCTGACCTTACTGATGACTTTGAAGTAGTATATTCAACGTTTGAGCCAAATTCAAAACTAGCAAAAAGACAAAAGAGACAAACACAAGAAGTTGGATATGTAATAAGCGGCAGTCTTATTTTGAATATAAACGATAAAGAATTCACAGTTAGTGCAGGCGATAGTTTTAGAATTAAAGGGGAAGCACATAGATGGGCAAACCCATTTTCAGAACCATGCAGTATAATATGGGTGATTGCCCCACCAATTTATTAAACAATTGAATATACCTCAAATAAGTTTCTAAGGAGATAAAAATGTCTGAATTTCCAAAATCTGCAAGAGTGGTAATAATAGGCGGTGGTGCTGTAGGAGCCTCAGCACTTTTTCATCTCGCTAAAGCAGGGTGGACTGACTGTATACTCATTGAAAAAAATGAACTAACAGCTGGTTCTACGTGGCATGCGGCAGGAAACGTACCAACATTTTCCACAAGTTGGTCAATAATGAATATGCAGCGTTATTCAACTGAATTATATAGTGGATTGGCGCAAGAAGTAGACTACCCGATGAATTATCATATGACCGGATCAATAAGGCTTGGTCATTCCAAAGAACGCATGCAAGAATTTGAACGTGCAAAAGGAATGGGACAATATCAAGGTATGGATATTAGTATCCTTGGTTTAGACGAAATCAAAAATAAATACCCATTTATTGAAACTCATGACTTGAAGGGAGCTCTTTACGATCCTAGTGATGGGGATATTGATCCAGCGCAGTTAACACAGGCGTTAGCGAAGGGCGCACGAGACTTAGGCTCAGAAATAATCCGCTTTTGTTCAGCAACTGGCGTCAGCAGAAAAAATGATGAATGGATTATTCATACAACAAAAGGCGATATTCGATGCGAGTATGTCGTTAATGCAGCGGGTTACTACGCTCAAAGGGTTGGAGAATGGTTCATTCCATACGGAGGAAGAACTGTCCCTATGATGGTTATGAGCCATCAGTACCTATTATTTGAGGAAGTTGAGGCCGTAAAAGATTGGTCCACAGAAATGCAACACAAACTTCCACTGCTTCGTGATGTTGATAGTAGCTATTATCTTCGCCAAGAAAAATTTGGTTTCAACCTTGGTCCCTATGAGCGAACTTGTAGAGCCCACTGGGCGCAACCCGACGACCCAATGCCGGAAGATTTTAGTTTTCAGTTGTACCCTGATGATCTAGATAGATTGGAATGGTACATCGAAGATGCATTAGCTAGAGTGCCTCTGTTGGGTGAAGCGGGGGTTAGCAAAGTTATAAATGGACCAATCCCGTATGCACCAGATGGACTTCCTTTGATAGGTCCAATGCCTGGCGTACCGAATGCATTTGAAGCATGTGTATTTACTTTTGGGATCGCTCAAGCCGGTGGGGCAGGAAAAGTTTTATCCGAGTGGCTAATTGAGGGCGAAACAGAATGGGACATGTGGTCATGTGATCCGCGGCGTTACACAAATTATACAGATCATGATTATTGTGTTGCTAAGGGCATGGAAATTTATGGACATGAATATGCTATGCATTTCCCATGGCATGAATGGCCAGCAGGACGGAATAAAAAACTTTCACCAGCGCATGACCAAATAGTAAAAAAAGGTGGTCAAATGGGTGCATACAATGGTTGGGAGCGTGCAAACTGGTTTGCGCATAGCACTGACGATATTTCCGAAAAGACAACGCAAACGTGGGAACGTAATGGCCCGTGGGAGCAACGAATTAAAGAGGAATGTTATGCCGTAAGAGATGACGTAGGTGTTTTGGACCTACCTGGTTTCAGCCGCTTTGATATTGAAGGAAAAGGAACTGCAGCATGGCTTCGAGGACGAATTGCAGGATCATTGCCAAAAATTGGACGTCTTAATTTAGCATATTTTGCAGATACAAGAGGTCGCATACTAACTGAAATGTCAATCATTCGGCACTCTGAGGAAAAATTTACTCTCATAACAGCCGCTTCCGCTCAATGGCATGATTGGGAAATAATTAACAAAGCATCTTCTTTAAATATATCCGTAACAGACACAACTGAGAAACTTAGCACTTTAATAGTTACAGGGCCAAAGTCTCGTAATCTACTTGAAAAAATTGGTACTGACGCAGATCTATACCTTCCTTGGTTAAGCCACCATAAAGCAAAAGTATGTGGGAAGCCGTGTCATTTGATGCGTGTTAGTTTTGCGGGAGAATTAGGTTGGGAAATTCACACTGATGTCGAAAATATTTCAACTCTCTACAAAGAAATTAGTGATGCAGGCGCAAAGCCGTTTGGCATGTGGGCTTTAAATTCTCTTCGCATAGAAAAGGGATATCGAGCTTGGAAAGGAGACTTATCAACAGATTACAGCCTGTTAGAGGCTGGTTTGTCGAGATTTATTAAGTTCGATAAAGAAGAGGGTTTCCCAGGAAAAGCAGCTTTAGAGATAGAAAGACAGCGCGGAAGTAAAAAACGGTTTGTATCACTAATAGTAGAGGCGGGAAAATGTGACGCTCCATATATGTCTACTCTATGGAAAAATGATCAAATTGTGGGAGAGACGACATCTGGCGCATGGGGCTATCGCACGAATTCTTCAATTGCTCTTGGAATGATAAGGAGTGATTTGGCTTCGGCAGGAACAGAAATTGAAATAGAGATTTTTGGAGACCGTCATAAAGCTGTTGTCCAACCAGAAGGGTCAATCTGGGATCCAATGAACGAAAGATTGCGCGCATGAAAGAAGCGATAACACTTCTTGATGGATCAGTCGGACAAGAATTAGTTAAAAAATTTGGCAAAAAACCAACACCGTTATGGTCAACAGAAATTATGTTAAAAAACCCAGAAATGGTATCGAATATCCATAGCGCTTACTTTGAAGCTGGGGCAACTATTGCCACAACAAACAGCTACACCATACTTCGAGACCGTTTAAAGCACTTCAACCTGGAGCATGAAGTACATAATTTATGGAGCTCTTCAGTAGAAGCCGCCTGCAATGCCCGTAATAATTTTGGAAGTGGTCGAGTTGCAGGTTCAATTGGCCCTTTAATAGCGTCATACCGACCTGACCTCTGCCCTGCAATAGATGAAGCATCAAAAATATATGATGAGAAGATTGCAAATATTGCCCCTAAGGTAGATATATTATTAGTTGAAACGGTCTCTTCTTTAAAACAAGCCAAAGGGGTTTTGGCATCGACAGATAAAGAGACCAAGCCGGTTTGGATATCTTTTAGTGTAGACGATCAAGATGGCACAAAACTACGATCAGGCGAAAACCTAAAAGATATAGAGCCTATTATCAACGATCATTCAGTTGAAGCAGTTCTCATCAACTGCTCCCCGCCAGAAGCAGTAGATAATGCACTACCTATCATTTCCAAAATGAATAAACCCTTTGGAGCGTATGCGAATGGATTTTCCAAAATATCAAAAGGGTTTCTAAAAGAGAGACCAACAGTTGATGCGTTGGCAGCTCGTAAAGACTTGGGGCCGGAGGAGTATAGTAATTTTATTATTGATTGGGTCAGGAATGGCGCCACTATCGTTGGCGGATGCTGCGAAATTGGCCCCACTCATATCTCGAAGATCGCAAAAAAGATCCATGAATTAGGATTTCAAATTATATAAGGGCATTAGAGGACGATGATACAGGATAAAGCCAAAGTTATTATCATAGGCGGCGGCGTCATTGGATGTTCAGTAGCCTACCATTTGAGTAAATTAGGCTGGAATGATATAGTTTTGTTGGAGCGCAAACAACTCACTTCTGGAACAACGTGGCATGCTGCAGGGTTGATAGGCCAATTAAGAGCCAGTGCTAATATGACAAAATTAGCAAAGTACACACAAGAATTATACTTTGATCTTGAAAAAGAAACCGGTGTGTCAACCGGTTTTAAAAGAGTGGGTTCAATTAGTGTTGCTCTTACAAACGAGAGAATGGAAGAATTGAAACGCTCTGCAGCTATGGCTAGGGCTTTTGGGGTTGATGTGGAAGAAATTTCTCCACGCGAAATCAAAAATAGATATCCTCACATTAATCTAGAAAGGGTAGTGGGTGGGGTCTTTCTAGGGAAAGACGGACAAGGAGATCCCGCAAATATTGCTTTGGCTCTTGCAAAAGGTGCACGGCAGGAAGGTGCAAAAATTTACGAAGGAGTTACTGCAACGAAAATATTTAAAAATCAGAATAAAGTAACTGGTGTTGAATGGACTAATCGGCATGGTGAGAGTGGACAGATCTCCTGTGAAGAAATAGTAAATTGTGCTGGAATGTGGGGTCACAGCGTCGGCAAAATGTTAGGTACAAATATTCCCCTTCATGCATGTGAGCATTTTTATATAGTTACTGAACCAATAGCAGAATTAACTCAACTTCCGGTGCTTAGAGTCCCGGATGAATGCGCTTATTACAAAGAAGATGCCGGCAAAATGCTGCTTGGGGCATTTGAACCTAATGCGAAGCCTTGGGGTATGTCTGGAATACCCAAAGATTTTGAGTTTGACCAACTTCCTGAAGATTTCGAACATTTTGAACCAATTTTGGAAATGGCTGTAAATAGAGTGCCTGTGCTTGAAAAAGCTGGAATTCATACGTTTTTTAATGGACCAGAGAGTTTCACACCAGACGATGCTTACCACCTTGGTCGCTCACCTGAAATGGAAAATGTTTGGGTAGCAGCAGGATTTAATTCAATAGGTATACAATCTGCCGGAGGTGCGGGAATGGCACTCGCACAATGGATGCAAGATAAAGAAAAACCATTCGACTTAGGCGATGTTGATATAAGTCGTATGCAACCTTTTCAGGGAAATAAAAAATATTTATTTGAACGGTCAAAAGAAACACTTGGTCTGCTTTATGCTGATCACTTCCCTTTTAGACAAAAGGAAAGTGCGCGAGGTGTCAGACGAACGCCTTTTCATGAGCACCTGAAGTCCAAAGGCGCTGTCTTCGGAGAATTAGCTGGTTGGGAACGTGCAAATTGGTTCTCTAACACTGGGCAAAGTGATGAATATCGTTACAGTTGGAAACGCCAGAATTGGTTTGAAAATTCAGCTAGAGAGCACATGGCTGTGAGGGAGAATGTTGGTCTATATGATATGTCTACCTTCGGGAAAATACGAGTAGAGGGTAAAGATGCCGAAAGTTTTCTAAATTATTTATGCGGTGCAAACTTATCTGTCGACATAGGTAAAATAGTATATACCCAATTTTTGAATTCAAAAGGCGGTATAGAAGCAGATGTTACTGTGACTAGACTAAGTGAGACCACGTATTTGATCGTAACACCTGCTGCTACTCGACTTGCTGATGAAACTTGGCTGCGTAGGAATCAAAAGGACTATAGCGTAGTTATTACAGACGTTACTGCCGCAGAAGGAGTTCTTGCATTAATGGGACCAGCGTCAAGAGCTTTACTAAACAGTGTTTCTCCGAATAATTTTGAGAATGAAACGAACCCTTTTGGCACTGCACAATTGATTGAAATAGGAATGGGACAAGCCCGTGCCCATAGGGTTTCTTATGTGGGCGAACTTGGATGGGAGCTATACATTAGTAGTGATCAATGCGGTCATATTTTTGAGACGATATTTGATGCTGGATCAGAACATAATTTAAAGTTATGTGGAATGCACATGATGGACAGCTGTAGGATAGAAAAAGCTTATCGACATTTTGGGCATGATATTACATGTGAAGACCATGTACTTGAAGCCGGTTTGGGTTTTGCAGTGGATACTGCCAAACCGGATTTTATAGGCAAAAAAGCTGTGATTGATAAGAAAGAATGCGGCTTAGAAAAGAGATTGGTTCAATTCCAACTTAAAGACCCTGAGCCTCTATTATATCACAACGAACCAATAATGAGAGATGGCGAAATTGTAGGTTATATCAGTTCAGGTAATTATGGGCATAAACTAGGTGGAGCAATCGGTATGGGATACGTACCTTGTAAAAATGAAAGTCCAGAAGAACTTCTATCATCAAAATTTGAAATAGATGTATCAGGCACTATTTGCGCGGCGAAAGCGTCGCTTAAACCTTTATACGACCCACTCAGTGAACGTACAAAAGCCTAGTTTTAGTTGCCTATTCCCTAAAAAAGTCACTTGAGCCGTGGTGGTTTTAGATTTTCTTTTAAGTCTATAGCTGGCTCAAATGAAGAACTTTTTTCTTCTAAATCTTTTTCAAAATCTAACGAGATACCAATCTTTCTGATTTTTTTTAAATTTGGGCTGTCAACGTTCAGGAAAATGACATCAATTGGTTTCTCATCGTACAATGTAAAGTTCACTACTTCATTTACTACCTTAGCTATTACAGCATGCATCTTTTGATTTATATCAACAAATACAATAAGTTGCGACTTATAACCACTTTTATAGATTACTTCAACAATCCATGCTTCGGGAACAAATTTAGATAAGTAACTCAATTTATTATTTAATGAATTCCTTACTACGAATGGTATACTTGGTTTGCTAAACTTAGTTATTTTATCGCTTAATTTTTTTGGGGATTGCTCGACAATATTTTGCAACCAATCAATATCGTTACTGCTGAGCAGTATCTCTGAAGAAACAGCCAAATTTAAGTTTAATCCCAAGCCAAGCTTTTGCTCTTTCAACATTGGTAAAACCATTCGCCCCGTTAGTGCAAGATAGGGGGAGCTATTTCCAGTAAAGTCAACTAACCTAGAAATGGTATCAAAAACTAATGCATATTTATCTTCAGGCGTTTCAATTAAATTTGGACAAGCTATGCCGCCTTCAATCTCTTTCTCCAGTAATAAATATAGTTCAGTATCAAGTAGAGCCTCATAAAATAAAAATCTTGATTTGTCATCGTTGTCAGTACCATCGGCTAACTCTTTTAGCTCATCGAGCTTGGTAATATTCTCAGTCATTCTGAATTCTTTTTACTACCCTGTTGGTATTACCCACACTTTGAGTAACCACAGCTCCGACAAGTCATACACCCTTCGATCATCTGAAGATCGAACTGACCACATGACGTACAGGATTTTTGTCGGCTTAATTTGAGATTTTCCACCTTAGTTACTTCACTACTTTTATGAAAAAGACTTGTATCAGAGTCTTTAATAAACCCAATCTTCATCATATGTTCTTCCAGAATTCCGCCAATGGCTGCCAAAATTGAAGGAATGTATTTTCCACCTACCCATGCACCACCTCTGGGATCAAATACTGCCTTTAACTCATCGACAACAAAGGAAACATCACCTCCCCTTCGAAACACTGCAGAGATCATTCGCGTTAAACCAACGGTCCAAGCAAAATGCTCCATATTTTTAGAGTTTATAAAAACTTCAAATGGACGCCTCTTATCGTTAACAATTATATCATTGATAGTAACGTAAATTGCATGTTCACTATCTGGCCACTTTAACTTGTATGTATTTCCCTCCAAGGTGCTGGGCCGATCAAGAGGCTCAGACATATAGATGATATCTCCATTTGCCTCTTGATCAGACGCCGATTTTTCTTCCGACGCAGCTGATAGAACTGATCCTGTTACCTCGTTAGGCCTATAGGTCGTACAACCTTTGCAACCGGTATCATAAGCTTGAATATACACCTCTTTAAAGTCATCAAAACTTATATCTTCTGGGCAATTTATAGTTTTAGATATTGAGCTATCAACCCACTTTTGGGCAGCAGCCTGCATTTTAACATGATCTGCGGGGGTCAAATTTTGAGCGCTGACGAAAAAGTCTGGCAATGGTGCATTACCAAATTTATCCCTCCACAATTTAACTGCATAATCTACAACTTCTTCCTCAACATGAGAGCCATCGTTTTGCAGAACTTTTCGCGTATAACTGTATGCAAAAACAGGTTCTATACCAGAGCTGACATTCCCAGCATATAACGAGATGGTACCAGTCGGTGCAATTGATGTCAGAAGGGCATTTCTGATCCCAAATTTATTGACCGCTTTTTTAACATCTTCATCCATCTGGATCATGTTGCCCGAAACTATGAATTTCTCGGGATCAAAAAGTGGAAACGCTCCCTTTTCTTCAGCTAAGTTTATTGAAGCATTGTAGGCTGAACGGGCTATCGTTTTCATCCACTTTTCTGTTTTTTTGACTGCTTCATCAGAGCCATAACGCAAACCAACCATCAACAAAGCATCAGCAAGGCCAGTCACACCCAACCCAATACGACGTTTGTTTTTAGCTTCCAACTTTTGTGCTTCAAGCGGAAATTGAGATACTTCAATAACATTATCCATCATGCGAACGGCCGTAAAAACTAAATCCTCTAGCTGAGAAACGTCCAAATACGCATTTTTATCAAATGGATGCTCAACTAGTTTGGCCAAGTTAATTGAACCCAATAAACATGCCCCGTAAGGAGGTAGAGGCTGCTCGCCACAGGGGTTTGTTGCCGTTATCGTTTCACAATAACTTAAATTGTTCGTCTCATTTATTCGATCAATAAAAATGACACCCGGCTCCGCAAAGTTGTACGTCGCACGCATAATTTGATCCCAAAGATCAGCTGCTTTTATAACACTATAAACTTTATTATTATAGATAAGCTTCCAGTCTTCGCCCTTTTTCACTGCCTCCATAAATGCATCAGTTACTAATACAGATAAGTTAAACATTCTTAGTTTTTGTGAATCTGACTTTGCGGCGATAAATTCTTCAATATCAGGATGATCACACCTCATTGTCGCCATCATGGCACCACGCCGTGAGCCTGCTGACATAATAGTCCTGCACATAGAATCCCAAACATCCATGAATGAAACGGGCCCAGATGCATCAGCGGCAATACCTTTTACGAGCGAACCTTTTGGCCTTATAGTACTGAAATCATATCCTATTCCCCCACCCTGTTGCATAGTCAAAGCGGCTTCTTTCAGCATATCAAAAATGCCACTCATGCTATCAGGTATCACTCCCATTACGAAGCAATTGAATAGTGTCACATTGCGTTTTGTTCCCGATCCAGCTGTTATTCTACCCGCAGGCAAGAATTTAAAATCGGTCAAAGCATTGTAAAAAATAGTTTCCCATTTTTTGGGTTCGGTTTCTACTTCTGATAAAGCTTTGGCTATGCGACGCCAGGTGTCTTGAACTGTTTGCTCAAGAAACGTTCCATTTTGGTCCTTCAATCTATATTTCATATCCCAAATTTGCTGAGAGATTGCCATCGGAAAATCTGACATTTAAAATCCTTTATGCAGCACTAGGTTGTTAGATACAAAAAATAAGGTACAACAATCTAGCTGTTAACTAGATTTGCGTCAACACACCAGAATTGAAGATATTTATAAGATAATTAAGGCACTCGCATGACCGCAACTATACACCTAGTGAAATTGAGTGTAGGAACGTCCAGTATCGGTGATTTGCAACAGTGGCAATCAACAAGGACAGCTCAAGGCAAAGATGGACTTCCTCGGCATGTCACTAGAATGTGGCCCAAGCGCGAACAAGAATTACTTGCGGGCGGATCAATTTACTGGGTTATAAAAGGAGTTATTCAATGTCGCCAGAAAATTATCCGTTTTGATGAAGTAGTTAGAAAAGATGGTATTAGAAGATGTGCAATAGTACTTGAACCTAAATACACCAGAACAAGCCCAGTAGTAAAAAAACCGTTCCAAGGATGGAGATACCTTAAAATAGACAAGGCACCTCCTGATTTAGGGATGCACCGTGACTCGGACGATGAACTTCCACCTGAATTAGCTGGTGAGTTAGCAAAAATTGGTGTTATTTAGTCACTTAAAATAAGTGTCAAAAATGTACTTGCGGCAGCTTTTTGTTTCTCATCAAAAAATGCGGACTTAGACTTGAACAAAGTGGCTTCAGAGCTGTGAATCAGCCCATCATCTAAAATTTTCAAGTGGTTTGCTTTTAATGTTTCTCCAGTAGAAGTTATGTCAGCTATAGCTTCAGCCGTCTCATTTTTCACAGTACCCTCGGTGGCTCCCTGGCTATCGACAAGTTGATAATCAGCTACACCCGCTGACTTTAAAAACTCTCGAGCAAGGTAATGGTACTTAGTAGCAATACGCAAACGAAACCCATGTTTCTCTCGAAAAGCTTCGGCTGCAGAATCAAGATCATCTAGAGTATCTACATCTATCCAGAATTTCGGCACAGACAGTACAAGATCTGCAAAGCCGAAGCCCAGATACTTTATGGCTTCTAAATTTTGACCCCAATTGGGTACTTTTTCACATACTAAATCTGATCCAGTGACACCAAAGTGAATTCGACCCTCATTTAACTCTGTGGGAATTTCACTCGCGGACAGAAGTAAAAGTTCTATACCCTGTATACCTTTAACGTATCCTGCATATTCCCTTTTAGACTCCGTACGCTCTAGATGCACCCCACGCGAGTCAAACCAGGAAAAAGTCTCCTCCATCAATCTTCCTTTCGAAGGTACACCTAGCTTAACCATTGGTTTCAAAACCCTTCGATTTCACTATTAAATCCGGTCGGACTACACCTCCAACGGCAGGAATCTCTCGACCCTTACCAATATGCTTGGTTAGAGCATCGTATCTTCCACCTGTAGCTATTGGAGGAAGATCAGCGTAGCTATCCGAGTAAAAGCCAAAAACAAATCCATCGTAATATTCCATAGAAGTCCTGCCGTAGCTGGCCTCAAAATCAATTGACGATAGATCAACATTAGCATGATCCAGGGCTGTCAGTCGTTTTTCAAATTTTTCGATAGCACTCTGAAGAGCGGGCATATCAGGTAATAGATTTTTAAGCTTAATTAATGCTTGAGGACATTTGTCGCCAATATTAAGCAATGAATTTATTAACCCCAACTCTGTCTTAGAAATTGGAGATGCTTTACTATCTTGCCGTAAACTTTCAATACGCTCAATTATCTCAGACTTGCTTCTCAAGCCAATTTCTTTAGCTTGGTTCTCAAAACTTTTTTCTTCGTCAAAACTATCAAATCGTTTAGTTGATAAGCTCACTTCATCAGTAAATTTTTCTAAAATAGTTTTAAATCTTTGAGGGCGCCATATATGGCGCAACAGAGATTTTTTGCGTCTATCAGTCGTTTTCAAACCAGATACAGCAGCCATTAGTATACCAATATCACCGGTAGCAACTTTGAGAGGCAAGTCGCTCAAAGCATTTTTTATTCTACAAAAAGCATCCGCATCAGATTGGATCACGTCTGTACGATCGAAAATCTCATAACCTACCTGCAAATATTCACTCGCTCGATCCGAGTTTTTTTCCTGCCGTCGAAATACCTTACCACAGTAAGCATAACGGGCAGTTTCATTCCCTGATAAATCGTTCATGTGGGTTTTTACAATAGGTACTGTAAAATCAGGCCGCAACATCATCTCACCATTAAAGGGATCACTTGTAACATACGCACGTGCTCGGATATCCTCACCATATAAATCCAGCAAAGTATCGGCCTGCTGCAAAATAGTCGGCTGTACTATTTTTGCTCCTGAATTCGAAAATAACCGTAAAATCCGGTCTGCTTCAATTTCTATTTGTTTCTGCTCATTCACTTTTTCAAAGCTTTCAGCATCTCTTGCACCGTAGAAACCATTTCGTTTCTGGACACAGTAAATTGACTTGGCCTTTCCTTCCATTCTTCCAAGGTGGCGCTTTTGGCAAGTTGCGTGCCCAATATTAAGTCCTTAATTTGGATAAGGCCCTTATCTTTTTCCTCACTGCCCTCTATGATGGCCAGTGGTGAACGCCGTTTGTCAGCATACTTCAATTGGTTGCCAAAATTCTTTGGGTTTCCAAAATACATTTCTGCACGAATACCAGCAGACCTTAATTCTGACACGATACTTATGTAATCATTGAGCCTTTCTCGATCCATAACCGTTACAACAACTGGCCCAATTGTATCAATTCTAGATCCTGCTTTATCCCGCAGTGCAGCCATAAGTCTATCTACCCCAATAGAAACGCCAGTCGCTGGAATAGTTTGCCCGGTGAAGCGTTTAACTAAGTCATCGTAGCGCCCTCCACCTGCAACAGAGCCAAATTGTCTTTTTCTTCCCTTTTTGTCATATATCTCGAATGTTAACTCTGCCTCAAATACCGGACCCGTATAATACTCCAAACCTCTTACAACAGATGGGTCCAGCTGAACCCGTTTAGAGGTATAATCGCCTACAGTTAGAAATTCGGCCATCATATCCAATTCTGATATACCCTCGAGACCAGTACTCGAATTCCCAACCACGTCCCGTAAATTCAAAAGTGTTTTTTCATTTGTGTCACCCTTTGCAGTAAGAAATGCAACAACAGGCGCAGCTTGATCTTTTGATAGCCCGACACCATCAATATATGCCCCTGAAGCATCCAATCTACCAGAGCCTAAAAGTTCTTCTACTCCCTGAACGCCAACCTTATCAAACTTATCAATAACCCTTAACACTGCAAGACGCTCTGCCTGATTTTCAAGCCCGATCATTTCCAAGACACCATTAAGAATTTTTCGATTATTTATCCGCACCATATAATCGCCAGAAGGTATCCCAACCTCTTCTAAGGCATCTGCCAACATTGCACAAACTTCAGCATCCGCCGATACATTTGAAGCCCCAATTGTATCTGCATCACATTGATAGAACTGTCTAAAACGCCCCGGCCCTGGTTTTTCATTCCGCCAAACAGGTCCCATTGCATACCTACGATACGGGTTGGGTAATTCATTTCTGTATTGAGCATAAACACGAGCAAGAGGAGCAGTTAAGTCATAACGTAACGCGAGCCAGGAATTGTCATCTTCTTGCCACGCAAATACTCCGTCATTTGGGCGATCGACATCTGGTAAAAACTTCCCCAGCGCGTCAACGTTTTCAACTGCTGATGTTTCCAGTGCATCAAAGCCATGATGATGGTAGACTCGCGCAACCTGCTGCAGCATCTCGTTTCTTTCAGAAACTTCTTGATCAAAATAGTCACGAAAACCTTTAGGTGTTTCGGCCTTTGGTCGTGATTGTTTTTTGTCCTTCGCCATCTGAAATGGACCCCAAATCATATTTTCTCGGCATGATTTATTACAGAGTAAGCAAATGAGCAAGAAATCTTCTTGAATGTTACTTGCGGGCATCTATCTCCAAGGTAATGAAGAGAGCTTTAATATTAGGCGCGTCTGGTGGAATAGGAAGCGCAGTAGCAAACAGTTTAAAGAAGCAATACTGGGATGTTACCAGCCTCTCTCGATCTTTAGATCAATTTGACATCACAAATGAAGACAGCGTGCAGGCTTCTTTAAGTTCTGTGAGAGGCCCATTTAATTATATCCTAATAGCCACAGGAGCTTTAGAAATTAAAAGCACGCCAGAAAAATCAATAAACCACCTCTCACAAAGCAATATGATTGACCATTTTGTTACAAACACTATCGGCCCAGCTCTAATTTTAAAACATATAAGGTTACTTTTAGATAAAAAGTCATCTTCAATAGTTTCAGTATTATCAGCCAGAGTAGGATCAATTGAAGATAATAAATTGGGAGGATGGTATTCTTATCGAGCAGCCAAGGCCGCAGTGAACCAAATTGTTAAAAGTTTTTCTATTGAATTGTCCAGATCCCACCCAAAAGCTTGTTTGCTCGCTATACATCCAGGGACCGTTGATACAAATCTTACCCATAAATATTCGAGTAATTATCCAAAGCAAACGCCAGCAGAAGCAGCTCAAAATATTTTAGATGTAACTCTTAATAAGGACACATCTCACACGGGGAAATTTTTTGATTGGGCTAATAAGGAAATCCCGTGGTAAAACCAAACCTAATCCTCGTCTTGGGAGATCAATTAACTTTGGATTTGGCAGCAATTAGGCAAGCAGACAAATCAAAGGATGTAATAATAATGGCCGAAGCGGATGCTGAAGCAGAATATGTTAATCATCATCCTAAAAAAATCGCTTTTATTTTTTCAGCTATGAGGCATTTTGCAAATACTCTCAGGGCATCTGGTTGGAAAGTTTTATACAGTAAAGTCGATGATCCGCAGAATTCTCAAAATATCTTGGGCGAAATTCTTCGATACGCGGACGAAGTAGGCGCAAATGAACTGATCGTTACAAAACCAGGTGAGTGGCGTCTAATAGAACTACTTAATGAAGCGCCATTAGAGGTTAAAATGATCGAAGACGATCGCTTTATTGCATCACAGGTAGAATTTGAAAATTGGGCACATGACAAAAAAACATTGAGAATGGAATTTTTTTATCGTGAAATGAGACGAAAGACCGGTTTATTAATGGATGGTGATAAACCCATTGGCGACAAATGGAACTTTGATCAAGAAAATCGAAAGTCACCACCTAAAAAAATTATCACTCCAGCACCTACTGAATTCAATAACGACAAAATAACGAAAGATGTTTTGGTTCTTGTTAATGCAAGGTATAATTCGCACTTTGGTGACGTATATCCTTTCAATTACGCCGTAACACCTGACGACGCTAACCTCGCTCTTGATAAATTCATAAAAAATTCATTACCGTTATTTGGGGACTATCAAGACGCTATGATGCTTGGTGAACCCTTTCTATATCACGCCCTTATTTCGTTGTATCTTAACACCGGACTACTCGATCCCTTAGAAACCTGCCGAAAGGTGGAAAAGGCTTTTATTACTGGTAGTGCGCCATTAAACGCTGTGGAAGGTTTCATTCGGCAAATAATTGGGTGGCGCGAATACATTAGAGGAATCTATTTCCTAAAAGGTCCGGATTATATCAATCAAAATTATTTGAATGCAAAAGCAAAACTCCCAAGTTTTTATTGGAGTGGCGATACAAAAATGCAGTGCATATCTCAAGCTGTTCTACAAACTAAGAAGTACTCGTATGCTCACCACATACAGCGTCTTATGGTCACGGGCAACTTTGCTCTTCTAGCAGATATTGACCCAAAAGAAGTTCATCGTTGGTATCTTTCTGTGTACATCGACGCTTTTGAGTGGGTTGAGGCACCCAATACTTTGGGTATGAGCCAATTTTCTGATGGAGGGGTGGTCGCATCAAAACCGTACATCAGTAGCGGTGCATACATAAATAGAATGTCAAACTATTGTAAGAGTTGCCATTATGACGTTAAAGACAAATTGGGCGATCGAGCCTGTCCATTTAATGCCCTATACTGGGATTTCCTTATTAGGCATAAAGAAAAATTTTCTTCAAACCCTAGAATGGGACAAATGTACCGCAATTGGGAAAGACAGGACGCAAATCTAAAATCTGCGACCTTAGCTAAAGCCAAAAAAATTCTTTCTGATATTTCAAAAAATCGTATGATTTAACCGCAGTTAATATCATTCATTGCCAGTAGATGCCTCAATATCCGTATCTGTTACTGAAGTCTCGGAATCAATAAGTGCGCCATCTTGCCAATTACCTTTAGCCGACCTTCCGTTTGCAAATTTGATTGTGCCTTGGCCTTGGCGGCGCCCATTAACGAAAGTTCCTTCATAAACATCTCCATTTGAATAAGTGGCGATGCCCTTACCAGTTATTTCACCAGCCAACCATTCACCCTCATATCTAAAGCCATCCGCAAGAGTGATTTTACCTATACCATGGCGTTTGCCGTTCAAATAATCACCTTCATAAACCATTCCATCGGCAAATTTTGACACCCCCTTGCCATGGCGGTTACCATCTTTCCAATCACCTTCGTAAATGTATCCATTTCCATAATCCATTATTCCAAAACCATGATTACGGGCATTTTTAAATCCACCCTCATAAACGACCCCATTTGAATACTGAGCGCGGCCTATACCCTCAATAACCCCAGCCTTCCACTCTCCCTCGTACACAGAGCCATCTGGATATTGAATTTTACCAGTACCACTTGCTAATCCATTTACAAAATTACCTGCGTAGAATGAACCATCAGGATAAGTAACTTCACCCGCACCTTGAATTTGCCCCTCGGCCCACTCCCCTACATACTTATAGCCATCAGAACCTAGGAAAGTGCCCTGACCTGCTCTTTGATCTTCTATAAATTCTCCATCATATATGTCGCCGTTTGCATACTCTACAACCCCGTTACCGTTTCTTTTTCCATTAGAAAGTTCGCCTTTGTAGATGTCGCCATTTGGCTGAGTTAATTTCCCTAATCCGTTAATCTCACCGTTTTTCCAAAAGCCCTCAAAGATCAAACCTTCTGGCATCTCAAGGGTCCCTTTGCCTTCTCGAGCTCCACGGATGACACTTCCGCTATACACTGAACCATCGGGGTAGGTAATTTTCGCTGAACCTTCCTTGACGCCATTTACCCAATCACCGTCATATACATAGCCATCTGAGTTAGTCATGACACCTTGCCCATGATGCATTGCTTCCAAAAATCCACCCTCGAACCGAGATCCGTTTGCGTAAACAGCTATACCCTGACCAGTTATTTTTCCATCTAACCAAGTTCCTTCGTAAGTTCCCCCGTCTGCAAAAATTATTTTGCCAGAGCCCTCTGGTTTACCTTTTATAAAATTTCCTTCATAGACAGAGCCATTTGGGAATTTTGCTACACCAACTCCCAGAATCTCGCCGTCAACCCATTCGCCGCTATACTCATATCCATTCGGCAAACGATATGTTCCTATTCCATGCTGAAGACCATTTTTAAAAGTACCCTCATACATACCACCATCGTCATATTGCTTTGTAACGACAACATCATCTTGAGCACCAACACTAAAGGGAACTGAAAATACCAAAAATGCTGATAGAAATAACTTAACAAAAAATTTCATAGTACGCCCATTTGTGCTTTATTTTATTTTTTAGTGAAGCCTACTTTAGCTTCGATAGAATGACAATTGCTTTCGTATCTACCAATGTGGTGGAAGTTTTTCATCTGTAACCGTATTTTCGGCATTTTGACGTTCAAAGTCTCTCTCCAGAAGCCACTTTAGGCTATCCTTAATTCTGGATATTTCTTTATCTTGAGCCGCAACAATATCGGACAAATCTTCGCTATTGCGCACCAAATTAGAAATCACTGCTTCAATTTTTTCTATTCTTTCTTCCATTTGCTCGTTCAAAACTATTTGCCTCATTAAAATCTCACTCGATATATAAAATATAACCTGATGCGCTATGTGTCTACTGCACACACTTTACGATCAAAAATTATTTTATTGTTTTCTTTTAGACCAATGCATGTATAAACTCTCCATCAAGAAACGTTTTGGTGTAAATGAGTTCAATGTCCAAAATTTATAAGGTAATAGATCAACGTCAAAATCTGATACTAGGCAGCCTCTGAGCGTGCCAGAAAGGTGCGTCCGCTCAGAGGAGACAATGACCGCATCGAACTTAATTTTAAATACCAAACATAGAGATTCCAAATGAAAAGTAATAACCATAGTGACAGGGTAGTAATTTTTGACACCACTCTCCGTGATGGCGAACAATCACCAGGAGCAACGATGACCCATGACGAAAAACTTGAAATTGCTGAGCTATTGGATGAAATGGGTGTCGATATCATAGAGGCTGGGTTCCCGATTGCCTCAGAGGGAGACTTTAAAGCGGTCAGTGAAATCGCTCGACGCTCAAAAAATTCTACGATATGTGGTTTAGCTCGAGCTAATTACAAAGATATTGACCGGTGTTGGGAAGCTGTAAAATATTCTAGTGCACCTCGGATACACACGTTTATTGGAACGTCTCCATTACACCGTGCCATTCCAAATCTTGATAAAGACCAGATGGCTGAGCTAATTCACGATACAGTTACACATGCTCGAAACTTATGCGACAATGTTCAATGGTCTCCTATGGATGCAACTCGAACAGAACATGATTACTTGATGCGCGTGGTAGAAATAGCAATAAAGGCCGGCGCTGCAACCATAAACATTCCTGACACCGTAGGCTATACTGCACCAGTCGAATCCGCTGATTTAATTCGTATGCTAATCGAGAAAGTCCCAGGGGCAGATGAGGTCGTGTTTGCAACTCACTGTCACAATGATTTAGGTATGGCCACGGCCAATGCTCTTGCAGCGGTAGAAGGAGGTGCTCGGCAAATAGAGTGCACGATTAATGGACTTGGCGAACGAGCTGGCAATACTGCACTCGAAGAAGTTGTAATGGCACTCAAAGTGAGAGGCGATATAATGCCTTACCACACAAGAATAGATGCAACTAAATTAATGAATCTCTCAAGGAGAGTTGCAACAGTTTCAGGTTTTCCAGTCCAATTTAATAAAGCAATTGTTGGCAAAAATGCATTTGCCCATGAAAGTGGCATACACCAAGACGGAATGCTAAAAAACTCTGAAACTTTTGAAATAATGCGCCCTGAAGATATAGGATTGTCTGAAACAAATCTTGTCTTAGGAAAACACTCAGGGCGGGCAGCTCTGAGAGCTAAATTGGAAGATTTGGGTTATCAGTTGGCGGATAATCAATTAAAAGATGTGTTTGTGCGTTTCAAAGAATTAGCCGATAGAAAAAAAGAGGTTTATGACGAAGACCTTATTGCGCTTATGCGTGCTGGAGAAGATACAGAAAATGATCACATAGTTTTAAAATCTTTAGAGGTTATATGTGGAACTCATGGGCCACAAAGTGCCAAAATGATCTTAGTAATTGATGGTAATGAGGTATCGACTGATGCTACGGGTGATGGACCAGTTGATGCAACTTTTAATGCAGTTAAAGCGCTTTATCCTCACAGTGCGAAATTGCAGCTATATCAAGTTCATGCAGTAACAGAGGGAACGGACGCACAAGCTACAGTGACTGTTCGGATGGACGACAAAGGAAATATTTCTACAGGCCAGTCCGCAGATACTGACACTGTAGTTGCGTCAGCTAAAGCGTATTTAAATGCTCTAAATAGACTCCATATTCGACGCAGTCGGCTTGGAGAGGATAAAAAAGAGATAAACTACAAAGATACCGCAGTTTAAATCCTAAGAATTAATAGTTAAAGAAATGTAACTTATCGCGTTAACCAATTAGGGCGAACTCTTGCGCGCTGTAATTCGATCAAGCCCATTGCCGTCCAACCGACAAAATTAGTCTCTACGGTGTCCTTCCTCAGCGCGGACTTAAGAGCGTTTTCAACTATTTTACGGTCTTGCCGCAACATCGGAGCAGGATCTACGACTATTTGCCCACCTAACCCTCTCAAACGCAATTGACGTGGCAAATCTTTAGCCATCGCCAAATTCGCTTTGAGCCCAGCGGCGAATGATATATCGCCGGCAGTATTTACATCAATCGCTACAAAGGCCTTCGTTGGTTCAATGTAATAATTACCATTATTGAGAATTACTTTTGAATGTTTTAATTCATCGATTAACTCTAAAACGCCATGTTCAGCAAACGTACCACTTGTTTTATCTAAAGCAGGCATATCAATCCACTCCCGCCATGCCAATTGATGAGGAGAAGGGGCTCGATGTATTAAACCCATCTGTTTATCCTCAGCTGATAATACATTCTGCGCCGCCGTTATTGTATTTTTACAGTCGCTGATAATTTCACTCTTATTAGCGGATGCGCAAGATGATCGCAAAATCATACCATACGGTATATGGTCAAGCCCCTCTACAACTAATTGCTTTAGCTGAATTCTTCTTTCATTATCTTGAATATTCTTCGCTATATTTAAGCCCTCATTAAACGGTGTTACAATTACATATCTACTTTTAAAAAGTAATTTTGTTGTAACGCGAGGAAGTTTTTCTCTGTCACCGTAACTGCTGACTTGGACTAAAATAACATCTCCAGAAGTTATTCCCTGCGTTTTATGCAAAAAGAAATCTCCATCTGGACTTTCGACGAAAATACCTCCACTTCCTTTTATTTGATGTTTAACTTTCACCTTAAAGATGGAACCAGGCGCATTTGCGCCTGGTTCTGCAAAAAAATCATGCAATTCACCATCGATTAGCAATGCAGCTGCCTCTTTCCCATCAAAGTAATCAAGTAGAGCTATCTTCCCTTTCATTCTAAGACTTTTCGAATGGTATAACCTGCTTTGGTCAACAAGTTATTCGTTTCAAAAAGAGGCAGCCCCACTATTGCCGAGAAAGAACCTGCTATCCAAGGAATAAATTTACCAGAATGGCCTTGGATTCCATAGGCTCCAGCTTTTCCAATCCAATCGCCAGTTGCAATGTAATCTTCAACTTCTTTTTTCGAGAGAACCTTAAATTTTACTGTATTGACAACATCTTGTGTCCAAATTTTTTTGCTATTTCGTACTGCTATTGCCGTTATAACGCGATGCCTTCTACCGGAGAGAGAAGTTAAATACTCCATTGCTTGGTCAGCATCTTTCGGTTTGCCAAGAATACGCCTACCTAAAGCTACAGTCGTGTCCCCACACAAAATAACTTCATCTGCCTTACATGATAGTGCATTAATTTTCGCTAACACTATTCTGTTGCAATAGTGGCGCGGAAGTTCGCCTCTTTTATAATTTTCATCAATGTTGGGTGCTTGAATTTTATCAGGGACCACACCTATTTGGGTAAGTAAATCCAGCCGCCGAGGGCTACTTGATCCAAGTATAAGCTTCAAGTGTTATTTATGGCGAAAATTTATACGCCCCTTTGTCAAATCATAGGGTGTCATTTCAACCTGAACGCGGTCACCTGCAAGAACACGGATACGGTTCTTTCTCATTTTACCAGCCGTATGCGCAATAATTTCATGGCCATTTTCAAGTTCAACTCGGAATGTAGCGTTAGGAAGTAACTCTTTTACAACCCCTGGAAACTCGAGTAATTCTTCTTTGGCCATTTTACCTCCTAAAATACACACCGGCGGTACGCGCCGAACAAAATAAGTCTGTGTTTAGTCTTGTTTGTAACAGAAATTCAAGAGTTCATTTTGTTGCTGATGCTCGTTGTGACATCTTGGCATCTTATTCATCCATAGCTTATACTGCATCAACCAAAGCGGTTTCGCGAAATCTAGCTAATTTCTGTTTAGTTAAAAGTGCGATAATGACTTTATAAAATCTTTAATTACTGGACCAATATACGCCACAATCGCCTCAACTCCCTTATTGTTTGGATGAATACCATCATATTGTAGCAAGTTAATTGAAATTTGCTGTGTTTGTTTGTCTACTAAAGGAGCGAAAAAGCTATCAACGTAAAAAAGACCATAATCCTTTGCCAATGCAGGGAAAATGTCGTCAAATTCCTTTTTAAATTCTGATCCATAGTTTAAGGGAGAAATAGTACCAACGACAGCAGCACTGATACCCTTCGATTTTAACTTCATAAAAATTTTGTCGAGATTATTTTTTGTAAATTCTGGGTCAAAGCCACGTAACAGATCATTGCCACCGAGAGCAACGACCACACCGTCTATATCAGGAGTAAGCAACCAATCTAACCGTTCAAGTCCACCCAGGGTCGTATCGCCAGAAACCCCAGCATTTATCAACAAAACCTCTGTTTCATTACTTGATAGCCAGCGCTGAAGCACTGGGACCAATCCACTTTTTTCTTCTATTCCATAACCTTGGGTTAAACTATCGCCAAGCATAAGTATTTTCACTTGATTGTCTGCAATGGCAAATGAGGATACCACAAATAGTAAAATGATCATCTTGTTGAAGACTAAAAACAAACCATATTTAAATCTGTTAAGTAAAATCATGAGAGAGCTTTCATGGGAACACCAATAATTTCATTACAAAATGTATCTTTGACGCTTAAAGGCAACGCAGGCAATGTGAACATTATAAAAAATATTTCTCTAGACATTAATAAAGGTGAGAGTATTGGATTAATAGGCCCATCTGGATCTGGTAAGTCGTCGTTATTGATGCTCGCTGGCGGACTAGAAAAACCATCAAGTGGGGAAATAAAAATTTTGGACCAGTTGATTACCGGATTGTCTGAAGACAGACTTTCTAAGCTTCGGCAAAATAATATTGGTGTTGTTTTTCAATCATTTCATTTGATACCCACACTTACAGCACTGGAGAACGTTGCAACACCGTTAGAAATCTCTTCTTCAAAGAAACCGGCCGAATACGCTATGAAAGCATTAGATAGGGTTGGATTGTTAAAGCGCGCTGATCATTACCCTTCCCAGCTATCTGGTGGGGAACAACAGCGTGTGGCATTGGCCAGAGCATATGTTTCAAACCCTAAAATCCTTTTAGCAGACGAGCCCACTGGAAATTTGGATGAAGAAAATACGAAAGCAATCGTAGATTTACTTTTTGAACTTAAAGATGAGCAAGAGACTACCCTATTTTTGGTAACGCACTCTCGCGAGCTTGCAAAAAAGTGTGATAGGATCATAAAAATAAGAGATGGAAAACTCCAGTGACCAGTATTGGAAAATTAAAATTCCCAATACTGATGGCAATCCGCGAATTACGCTCAGGTGTATCTGGTTTCCGTATTTTCCTCACATGCTTAATTCTTGGGGTTGGCACTATTTCAGCCATTGGAACCGTGAAGAGTGGAATAGAAATTGCGATTAGTGAGAAAGGGTCTGAATTACTGGGTGGCAATGCAGAAGCAGAATTTACATATCGATTAGCAACCACAGAAGAACTAAAATGGTTGGAAACTATATCTCAAAATATATCCGGAATTATTGAGTTCAGATCGATGGCCAAATTCGTCGAGGGAGGTGCAAACGAAAGAGCTCTAACTCAGGTAAAAGCTGTCGACAATGAATATCCGCTTATTGGGAATGTCCAACTCGCGAGTGGAAAATCATTCAAGGACGTGTTCCGCCAACCCAAAAGTGCAGTCATGGAGAGTGATCTTGCTTCAAGATTAGGAATTAATATAGGCGAAACCTTCAGTCTCGGGCTTACCAAATTTGTTTTACGAGATATAATTCAATCCTCACCAGATGATGCAGGAACTAATTTTGGTCTTGGTCCACGAACAATTATAAAAAGTGAGGATCTTTTAGACTCTGGATTAATTGCGCCAGGAACGCTTTTTACAGCGAAATATAGGCTTTTAATTGAGCCTTTAAAAAACTTGGATGAACTCAGAGCTCTAGCAAAAATTAAATTTGAAAATAATGGAATGCGTTGGAGGGATGCCAGAAATGGTGCACCGGGTATTTCTGAATTTGTGAATAGATTATCAGCCTTTTTTATTATGGTTGGTTTGGCCGGACTCGTAGTAGGTGGTGTCGGAATCGGATCAGCCGTTAAAAGTTACCTAAATCGGAAAATTTCAACGATAGCCGTCATGAGGAGTTTAGGCGCTACAAATTTCCAGATATTTATGACCTACTTCGTTCAGCTGGCTATCATCTCCTTCATTGGCATTACCATAGGTTTAGTAATTGGCGCGAGCGTGCCACATCTTTGCGCACCCCTGCTAAAAGTTTTAATCCCAATTCCAATAAGCATAGTTTTTTCCATCAAGCCAATCGCAGAGGCGGCTATTTATGGTACTATAATTGCGACGTTATTTACACTTTGGCCATTATCAAGATGTGAAAATATAAAAGCTGCAGCACTATTTCGAGAAATGAATTTAATTAAAGATGGCTTCCCACGTTTGAAGTACTTAGTTTTGAGCTTTATCTTGGTACTTATTCTTTTAATTATCTCCGCCGTATTTAATCAGAATCCTGAACTTACAAGTTGGTTTGCGCTGGGATTCACGGTCGCGTTGGTAACTTTATTTTTATCAGCGCGTATCTTGATGTACTGTATCAAAAAGTTTGGTCGGATTATCAATGGCCATCCATCTACTCGTTGGGCGCTTGCTGCAATGGGTGGCACTCAAGAAGGAACCAATAATTCACTGATTGCAATAGGTCTAGGCTTAACCGTGCTTGCCATAATAGGTCAGGTTGACGGTAATCTCCGGACATCAATCAATAACAATTTGCCTGAAGTTGCGCCATCTTATTTCGTAATCGATATTCAAAAATCTCAAATTGAGGAAGTGCGAGACATTTTAAACTCTAATAAAGGGGTCATTTCTTTTGATGAAGCTCCGATGCTGAGAGGCATTATAACAAAAATAAATAACAAGCAGGCATCTGAGGTTGCTGGTGATCATTGGGTTATAAGAGGCGATAGAGGCGTCACATACTTTGAGGAGTTACCCAAAAGATTCAATCTTACAAAAGGTCAGCTGTGGCCAAAAGACTATTCGGGTGCAACCCAAATAAGTTTTGCTGCTGAACAGGCGGAAGAGCTAGGAATTGGAATTGGTGATAGTGTAACAGTGAATATAATGGGAAGAGAAATTACTGGAGAAATTACAAGTCTTCGTAACGTAGATTTTTCATCCGCTGGAATTGGCTTTGTCATAGCTATGAATCCTAGTGCGCTCAAAGCGGCTCCCCATAGCTTTATAATGACAATTTATGTGAGTACTGAAGCCGAGACTGCCGTTTTCAATAATTTATCAAGTAGATTTTCCAACATTACCCTCATAAAAGTAAGAAATGTAATAGAACGTGTGAGTAATTTACTAAGCTCTATAGCGACAGCGAGTTCATATGGTGCGCTGACAACCTTAGCAATGGGCTTTCTAGTACTTTTGGGATCAGCAGCATCAGGGCAAAGCGCAAGGTCCTATGACGCAGCCATCTTGAAGACTTTGGGTGCTACCCGAAAGGACCTTATAATTAGTTATATAATTCGCTTTTCGTTAGTAGGTGCTACAGCAGGCCTCGTGGCAATATTTTTTGCAGTTGGTGGAGCATGGTGTATAACATCCCTCGTTCTAGAGCTCCCATTTAAGATAATTTGGGATACCGCTTTAATGATTATAATAGGTGGATTAATTGCAAATCTCGTAGCTGGACTTTATTTCGCAACTCAGGCTCTAAAGGTAAAACCAGCTAACTTTCTTCGGGCCCAGTAATTAAATAATTTGCTGACTTCACTATTTAATTTTCTCCAAATTTTTCCTAATAAATTTCGATGGTCTCATTTGACTTACTATTTTTAAAGATTGAACTATTATTTTGAGGTATAAAGTATAATTTGGGATAGCTTGATGAACGTAAAGACACCATTTCCTGTTAAGCTAGAAGCGGGTTTAGATTACTTCTGGTGCAGCTGCGGTCAGAGTAAGCAACAACCATTTTGTGATGGAAGTCATAAAGGTACTCAACACAGTCCGAGAAAATTTACTGCCCGAAAAACAGAGACTGCATACCTGTGCGGCTGTAAAAAAACCTCAAACAGTCCGTTCTGCGACGGGACCCATAACCATTTGGAATTGCAAACGGAAGAGATAACATTCACTGCCTTGGTGCAGCCCGATAACCGAGAAATTGACATTACTGAAGAAGAGTCAATTCTTCTGGCTTCTTTAAGAAATAATATAGCCCATCTAAGTGCGTGTGGTGGTACAGGGAAGTGCTCTACTTGTCGTGTTGAAATTTTAGACGGCCTAGAAAATTGTCATCCAAGAAGTGAACTAGAGGAAAAGCTCGCCAAAAAGCTTTCATTTCCACCTAACATTAGGTTGGGATGTCAAACAAAATTGAGCGGCAATGTATCCTTTCGCAGGCTGCTTTTAGACAAAAGAGATGCTGATCTTAACAATCAAATAACCGAAAAAAAATTAGAGTCTGTGGGAACCATACGGAACCTAACAATACTTTTTTGTGACATAAAGGGCTTTACCCCTTTTTCAGAGTCTTTGTCCGCATACGATGTAATATTTATCCTTAACAGATATTTTTCAATAATGAGGGAAGTGATTATACGCCACGGAGGCGAAGTTAATAACTACATTGGCGACGCTATCTTGGCAATCTTTGGCCTCAAAGAGTCGAGACAACAATCTTTGCGAGCAGTGAGCGCGAGCGTTGAAATGTTAAAGGAAATGGATCAGTTTAAATCATACCTAAAACAAGCTTACGGACGAGATTTCGATATAAGGGTCGGAGTACATTACGGAGAGGTTATTTCCGGATCTGTTGGAATTGGTGAGGATAGAAAAGTTACCGTTATTGGCGACGCAGTTAATATTGCAAGCAGAATTGAATCCATCAACAAGGAAGCTGGTACCAGACTACTTATTTCTGAAACGGTATATGATCAAATTAAAGAAAAAGTCTCTGTTAAAAATTATCTCAGATTGAAATTACGAGGAACTAGTAACTTGATTACTTTGTACGAAGTAAACGACGTAAACAGTAGTGCATTGGAGTTAAATGTTACTGAAGTCGAAAGAAATATAGATGGCAAAAAGTGGTTTCGAACCTTACCTATTCAGGAGTTGAATTTGGGTGAGAAGAAAAAGTTTAAACTTAAGGAAAAAGAAATTCTTTTGATCAACGAAGGCGAAATTTATGCTATTGAAAATCTTTGTCCTCACATGGACTTACCATTAGATATCGGACAAATAACCGAAAAAGCTACGATATTATGCCCGTATCACAAAAGTGAGTTTTGCTTTAAGTCGGGCGAGGTTAAAAAATGGGTTGGCAAAAGACCTCAAGAGCATCAAGATGAATGCAAACCGCTGAATACTATAAGCGTTGACACGGACGAAGATTACATTTGGGTTACAGACAGCTAGTATCTGGATCAGATCTTTAATTTTTTGTTGTTAAAAAAATATCAGTCTCCTCCTGGATAACTATTAGAATGAATAAAATTTTAATCACTTTTACTTTAATATTCTTCACAGGGCATGCATATGCTATGGATGCTTGGGTCATCACTTGGACAACAATACAGCCTGACTTCATTCACTCAGAAATTGTAGCTTACCCTCAATATCATTACAAAACACAGAATGAGTGTGAGAAAAACCTCTTGCCCTATTTAAATAATCAAGGCGCTGTTTCTAAAAATATTGCAGGCTTCATACAAATAGTGGAAGGATCAAACCAGGTTGGTAATGGGGGCAATTTTAAACAGATGTGGAAGTGTAGCTACCTCAAAATAAACATTGAGAAATAAAAATATCTCAAGGTACTATTTTAATTAAAGTATTATACTTAATCTTAATTATTATTTGGACTGGGTCTGCTTAACTAAGCAATTTAGAAAACGATTTAGGAATGCTTAATGGCAGTTGCTATTTAACTATTAGAGCAAATGCTATCTTACAAAAATTGGTGGAGCCTAGGGGGATCGAACCCCTGACCTCTACAATGCCATTGTAGCGCTCTCCCAGCTGAGCTAAGGCCCCTATTTTTGCAGTCTCTCTCTGAATTTAACTAAAATAACTTTGCCTGAAGCACAAGTTAATATCCTGCCAGACTTAACTAACTTTCGTCCTCATCTGAGGAAACGTCCGCTATATCGTCCAATGAAACGTTATCATCGTCATCTTCTTCTAGAAGATCATCATCTAACTCGACATCCATATCATCATCATCTAGCACGACATCATCGTCGGATGCGTCGGCCTCAGTTGCCCTTCGCACTGACAAATCTTCTCCATCTGCTTGTATCAAGCGTGACTTTGTATCGTCTAGTTTCACTTCCTCACCTGTGTACGGGCTTACTATAGGATCACGATTTAGGTCGTAGAAGCGCTTGCCAGTTGTGGGGCAGACGCGTTTTACACCCCATTCTTCTTTGGGCATAGGAAATTCCTTTTAAATAATGTACAAACTTAAAAGTTTCGGGCCGTTTCGCATAAGATAGCCAATATGTCAAAGCCTTATCTGTGCAAAATCATGAAATTTAAGCAAGATTGTAAAAATTAATGTCAAAATCCATATTTTTTTTTGGAGAACCCCAAATCAAGGTGTCAGTTCGGCAAGTACGAAATTCGAAAAGATTGTCACTCAGGGTCTCCTCCATAACCGAAAATGTAGTATTAACAGCTCCTGTCAATACGAAGCACGATGTTTTGCTAAACTTTTTGAAAAGTAAAGAAAATTGGATAAGAGATAAGTTAATCAATGTTTCAGAAAGAAATATAAATGTTGGCGTCGGTGAATATGTCCCAATTTTTGGCAGTAACAAACGCATAGAAGTTTGTTCGGAGTTGCCAAATGTAGCAATTGGTAACAAGAATATTTATGTGCCAAGTAAGGTGTCAAAGCCAAGTCTAGCTGTTGAAAATTACCTTAAAACTTTAGCTAAAGAAGAGTTTACAAACACTGCAAATTTATACTGCGATAAATTGGGAGTATCATACTCCAAAATCAAACTACGGGACCCAAGATCTCGATGGGGTTCATGCTCTTTTAACGGTAATTTAATGTTTTCATGGAGGTTAATTATGGCACCCAAAAATATAATTAGATACTTAGTTGCTCATGAAGTGGCACACCTGGAGCATTTTAATCATTCCATAGATTTTTGGACAGCGGTTTTCTTTTTATTTGGACCTTATGAAAATGAGCGTAAGTGGTTGAGAACAGAAGGCACAAAACTTCACTTTTATAAATTTAAAGGTTGACCAAAACCAGTTTTGTGATCACAAAATAATTATGGCAAATTCGAAAGACAACATGGATAAGACTTCATTGGCGCACGACCGCGTTTACAAGGGTCTTCGACTGAAAATTATGTATGGTCAAATTCAGCCGGGTCAATCATTAACACTAAGGGGAATTGGGGAAAGCTACGGCGTTTCAATGACCCCTTCTAGGGAGGCTGTCCGCCGCCTAGTGGCAGAAGGCGCACTTGCGATGACTGCATCAGGCCGAGTTTTTACGCCAGAACTGACCAACGAGAGAATAGAAGAACTGGCGGCAATGAGATCTTTAATTGAAGTTGAACTTTCAAGTAGAGCTTTGCCAAGAGCTCACCTAGCGTTAATCGATAGACTTCAAGCGATAAATGCTCGAGTAGCTCAAGCTATAGATGATCATGACGCCGTAACCTATATTAAAACTAATCTTGAATTTCATAGAACACTATACTTGAGAGCACAGGCCCCTGCGATGTTGGCAACCGCTGAGACAGTTTGGTTACAGTTGGGTCCAACCATGCGCGCACTTTACGGAAGACTAAAAAGAAAGGAGCCTCCACATTTTCACAGAATAATTCTCTCCGCTTTGAGTGCCGGAGATGAACCCGGCTTGCGAGTTGCAGTCAGGTCCGATGTTACTCAGGGGCTAAGAATGTTAAAAAATTGATTAAGACACCAAACCCTGTTGACCGAGAGACAGAAACTTATCTCTGCGATGTTTTATTAAATCTTCGCGTTTCTTTTTGGCTAAGTCCAACAAAGCCTTACTGATAGCATTTTTGACTTCCTCGAAAATCATTTTTCTGTCTCGGTGAGCTCCACCAGTGGGCTCTTCGATAATAATATCATTTACACCAAGTTTTGTAAGATCTTGAGCTGTTAGCCTCAATGCTTCAGCGGCCTCTCGCATCTTTTCAGCATCTTTCCACAATATTGAAGCACAACCTTCGGGACTTATTACCGAGTAGATAGAGTGCTCCAACATTATGACTTTGTTTGCTGTTGCGAAAGCGACCGCCCCACCGGATCCCCCTTCACCTATTATAAGTGAAATAATCGGCACACCAATTTGCAAACATTTTTCAGTAGACCGAGCTATCGCCTCAGACTGACCTCGCTCCTCTGCACCTTTTCCAGGGTATGCGCCTGGAGTATCAACCAAGGTTATCACTGGTAAACCAAATTTATCTGCGAGATTCATTAAGCGTATGGCTTTTCTGTAGCCTTCCGGACGCGCCATTCCAAAATTTCTCTCAATTCGGGTCTTCGTGTCATTACCCTTCTCATTTCCAATGACCATTACAGGTGTATCATTAAATCGAGCTATACCTCCAACAACTGCGTGGTCGTCTGCAAAATTTCTATCACCAGATAATGGGGTAAATTCGGAGAAAAGTTCATTTACGTATTCGATACAATGAGGCCTTTCAGGATGACGCGCAACTTGACACTTTCTCCAAGGGGTAAGATTCCGATAAAGATCTTTAAGCATTATCTCTGCTTTTTTATCTAAGGCCTCAGCCTCAGCTTCGACATCCATCTCATCATTCTGACGCGCTAAAGCTCTAAGTTCCTCCGCTTTGCCTTCTATTTCTGCCAAAGGTTTTTCGAAATCTAAGTAATGCCTCAAAAGATTCTCCAAGATTTTGATAAATAATTTTCAAAATTGTGCTCTGATATTTCCTTTAAGGGATAAAAGAATAAAAGAAAATGATTTTTGATAGCTTGGTCTCCTAGTTATCAAACTATATAAGCTATGTACCGTGCCATTTATTAATTAGTTACACAGTATCACTCCGTGAACAGTCAAAAGTGGCGTTATTATAATTGCACTTGCAAAGCAATAAGACTAAATCCTGTGATAAAAAAGGGAGCTTCAACCAATGAGAACTGTCTATCTAAATGGAAGTTTTATTCCAGAAAATGAGGCCAGAATATCAATTTTCGACCGAGGCTTTTTAATGTCGGACGGAGTTTATGAGGTAACTTCAGTGATAGAGAGAAAACTTATTGATTTCGAAGGGCACTTTAATCGATTAGAAAGATCACTATCCGAACTAGACATGAAAACTCCTCTCACTAAAGATGTTTTATTATCAATTCACAAAAGATTAATTAATAAAAACAGCGTAAACAACGGCCTAATATACTTACAAATAACGCGCGGTTCAGCGGGTGATCGAGATTTTGTTTTTCCCGACCCTGAAACAACTCCTCAAACTGTTGTCCTGTTTAGCCAAAATAAAGAGAATCTTTTGGATAGTCCTTCGGCTATTTCAGGTATCAAAATTATATCAATTGAGGATCAGAGGTGGGGACGCCGTGACATCAAAACGACACAACTTCTTTATCCATCAATTGGGAAAATGATGGCTAAAAAAGTAAATGCCGATGATGCTTGGATGGTTCAAGATGGTTATGTCACAGAAGGAACTTCAAACAACGCGTACATAATAAAAAATGGCAAAATTATTACGCGAGCCAAATCCAACGATATTTTACATGGGATAACGCGTGCTGCTGTATTACGTTTTGCAGAAGAAGCTCAAATGGAGATAGAAGAGCGAAACTTTTCAATAAGTGAAGCAAGAGATGCCGAGGAAGCGTTTATAACTTCAGCGTCTTCTTTTGTCACTCCAGTTGTTAGTATTGACGGCCAAAATATTGCAAATGGAGCTCCTGGACCTATGACCCAAAGGTTGCGCGAAATCTATCTCGATGAGAGTATAAAAACCGCAATTTAGTTATCTGCAAATATCAATTTGATGATCGATCAACGCATTATCAACTGTTGCGTAAAATCTACTCTCGTATTCTTGAGCACGAGGATATCTGGGGTTCTCTCTATCGTCGAAGATACCGCAATCCCAGCAGTCAGTTGTTTCAAAAAAGTTTGAAAAACCTTGTTTCCCAAATCGTTGTAAAAACCCCATCAGAACCACGTCTAGATAACTTAATAAGATCGGACATTTCTCAACACTCGCTAAATTATAATTAGGTATCCGATAAAAAGAGATACTATCCGCCTTTGAAGACATGTGATCGACCATTTCAGACCCTATAATTCGCTCATATCCAGTCTCTCTTTCATCCAATTTCTTCCAATTACCATTAGGAACATTTGCGATAACGCCATCGATGCTTGACTCACTAGTTTTGTGAACACTTAAAAATGAGAAATTCCTAAGGTTCGTTCGTTGCCATACTCTCCGCCATCCAATCAAGCGTGCGTTCGATATATCGCCAAAAGTATGCGAAGAAGTATTTACCAGACTTCCATAGCCAAAGAAAAATTGATTACTCATACTCTGGATGTGACATAAAAAATTTAGAACTGTCAAATGACATTTACCTTGAAAAAAACGATCTCAGTGTCTATCGTCAAAGAGAATAGTGGGAGAACTGGTGTATCAGTGCCGAAGGAGCAACCGCCCCGGAAACTCTCAGGCAAACGGACCACTGTTTTATAAAATCTGGAGAGAGATGCGAGAGCATCCGCCGAAGGGATAACGATCTCAGGCAAAGGGACAGAAAGGGGCATCATTTACGGCAAACGCCGTAATCGTTTGATGCCGGAAGTTTCCATAACTGGCTATTCGTTTGGGAAAGTTAATGTCTGATAAACTTATGCATACGCCATTAAATAACTTGCACAAAGGTAGTCATGCCAGAATGACGCCTTTTGCTGGTTACGACATGCCACTTCAATATAAAAACGGAATTATGAGCGAACATCTCCACACACGGAGCCACGCGGGGCTTTTCGATGTCAGCCATATGGGACAGGTCGTTTTAAGAGGTAATGACTTCAAACAAACGGCAAAAGCACTTGAAACATTGATCCCAATGGAAGTTGAAACTTTAAAAGTCGACCGGCAAAGGTATGGATTTTTCACAAACAGTGCTGGGGGAATATCCGATGATTTTATGTTTTCCAATCGTGGTGATCATATATACATGGTGGTTAACGCTTCGCGAAAAGAAGACGATATTAAATACTTACGAGAGAATTTAGAACCGCTCGGGGTTAGTGTTAGGAACCTAGAAAATAGAGCCTTGATTGCATTGCAAGGACCTACCTCACAGAAAGTGCTTGAGGAACATTTCCCCAAGATTTCCAAAATGCGGTTTATGGATGTATCTACAATACCCATAGCAGGAGCGGAGTGCTGGGTATCAAGATCGGGTTATACCGGTGACGATGGTTTTGAAATTTCAATACCAAGCCAGGCGGCAGAAATTGTAACCACTAGTTTGCTGAAGCATGAAACTGTCGAACTTGCCGGCTTAGGAGCTAGGGACTCTCTAAGATTGGAAGCAGGACTTTGTCTTTATGGACAAGATATTGATGCTACAACCTCTCCAGTTGCCGCAGGCTTGAAGTGGGCCATGCATAACTCAAGATTACGCGGGGGATATAAAGAAGGAAAATTTCCTGGAGCGGAAAAGATATTGTCTGAAATAAGTGATGGGACAGAATATAAATTGGTGGGATTTGTCCCCCTTGGTAAAGCCCCAATCCGAGCAAACACTGAGCTTTTTGGTCACGGTTCATCTTCAGATAAAATAGGATGGATAACGTCCGGTTCATTTAGTCCCACATTAAAACACCCAATTGCGCTCGGGTATGTGAAAAAAGAGTATTCAATTCAGGGTAATAGAGTGAATGCGCAAGTTCGAGGCAAGCTACTCGAAATAGAAGTCACTCAGCTACCGTTTGTAAAGAAAAATTTTAAAAAATAAATTTTGGAGGATCAAATGAAATTTACTGAAGAACATGAATGGCTTAGAGTTGAAGGCGATTTAGTAGTTGTTGGTATAACCGAGCATGCCAGCTCTCAGTTGGGAGATATTGTCTTTATCGAATTGCCGGATGAAGGGACAACAGTGTCAAAAGATGATGAAATTGTTGTAATAGAAAGTGTTAAAGCAGCTTCTGACATCCTTTCCCCACTTGATGGACAAATTGTTGAAATAAATGAGATGCTCGTAGATGAACCTAGCAAAGTAAATGAAGATCCCGTGGGAGATGCGTGGTTCTTCAAAATGAAACCAGATAATATGGATCAAATCGATGAATATATGGATGAGGCAGCATATTCAAAACTGATCAGCTAACCGCTGAGTTTGCAAATTACAAACAATAAAAATTTGGAGGTCTAAGATGCCTTTTACACCAACTGATTATCTTCCCTATGATTTTGCAAATCGTAGACACATAGGTCCATCTCCATCTGAAATGGAGGAAATGTTCAAAACGATTGGGGTTGAATCACTAGATGAGTTGATAAATCAAACGGTTCCAGAAAGCATTCGTCAGAAAGATGCACTGGACTTTGGAAAACCAATGTCCGAAAGAGAGCTTTTGAGACATATGCGCATCACGTCTTCAAAAAACAAAATTCTTACAAGTTTGATTGGGCAAGGTTACTACGGTACAGTAACTCCGCCAGTAATACAAAGAAATATACTTGAAAATCCCGCTTGGTACACGGCTTACACTCCCTATCAACCTGAAATAAGCCAGGGCCGATTAGAAGCACTTCTTAATTTTCAGACTATGATCTCGGACTTAACGGGTTTAGAAATAGCAAATGCTTCACTTTTAGATGAAGCAACTGCCTGTGCAGAAGCCATGACAATGGCTCAACGCATCTCGCGATCAAAAAATACAATATTTTTTGTGGATGAAAATTGTCATCCGCAAAATATCTCAGTTTTGAAAACTCGAGCTAAGCCACTGGGTATTTCTTTAATAATTGATGACGTAGATAACCTTGACGCTAGTCAAGTTTTCGGCGCCATTTTTCAGTATCCTGGAACAAATGGTAATGTTAGAGATTTTACTGCAGAAATAGAGAAGTTGCATGAATTTAAAGCTATAAGTGTAATTTCTGCAGACCCTCTAGCACTTACTTTACTGAAAGAACCAGGAGCCATGGGTGCAGATATAGCAGTAGGTACAACTCAAAGGTTTGGAGTGCCAGTAGGATATGGAGGACCACATGCTGCTTACATGGCAACAAAAGATAGTTACAAAAGATCAATGCCTGGAAGAATTGTTGGCGTTTCCATTGATGCTAATGGTAATAAAGCTTATCGATTAGCTCTTCAAACCCGCGAGCAGCATATCAGACGAGAAAAAGCAACGTCAAATGTTTGTACAGCACAGGCGCTGCTTGCTGTTATGGCATCATTCTATGCCGTATTTCATGGGCCTGAGGGTTTAAAAGCGATTGCTCAACGCATTCACCGAAAAACCGTGAGGCTCGCAAAGGGTTTAGAAAAGGCAGGGTTCAAAGTGGAGCCCGACGCCTTCTTTGATACCATCACAGTCGATGTCGGATTATTTCAAAAAGGTGTCATGAGCGCGGCAGTCCAAGAAGGAATAAATTTAAGAGCAATTGGGAAAAATAAAGTAGCAGTATCTTACGATGAAACAACCAGACGCGATACTACGGAGGCGGTCTGGAGAGCCTTTGGCCTAAATATGAAGGATGATGATTTAGAACCAAGCTATAGAATACCCAATAACCTATTACGCCAAAGTACCTATTTGGAACATGAAGTATTTCATATGAACAGGGCCGAGACAGAAATGATGCGTTATATGAGGCGGCTGTCTGATAGAGATCTGGCATTAGACCGAGCGATGATCCCCCTTGGTTCCTGCACTATGAAGTTGAATTCCGCGGCTGAAATGATGCCCGTAAGCTGGCGAGAGTTTTCCTTGCTCCACCCTTTTGCGCCCAAAGACCAAGCAAAAGGGTATGAGGAAATAATAACAGATTTATCTCAAAAACTTTGCACCATCACCGGATATGACGCTATTTCCATGCAACCAAACTCTGGAGCCCAAGGAGAATATGCAGGTCTTTTAACTATCGCTGATTACCATAATTCTAGAGGTGAAAGTCATCGGAATGTATGTCTTATTCCGACGTCCGCACATGGTACCAATCCGGCAAGTGCACAGATGGTGGGCTGGAAAGTGGTGCCAGTTAATTCTGCCGATAATGGAGATATAGACATTGACGACTTTAAAGCGAAAGCAGAGCTTTATAGTAATGAACTAGCAGGTTGCATGATTACTTATCCGTCCACTCATGGAGTTTTTGAAAAAACAGTGCATTCAGTTTGTGATATAACCCACATCCATGGCGGGCAGGTATATATCGATGGTGCAAATATGAACGCTATGGTCGGATTATCACGCCCTGGCGACTTAGGTGGCGATGTAAGTCATTTAAATTTACACAAGACTTTTTGCATTCCACACGGTGGTGGAGGTCCAGGAATGGGCCCAATCGGGGTAAAAAAACACCTGAAACCGCACTTACCGAATAATTTACAGTCGAAAGGTAGTATTGGCCCGGTGTCCGCTGCACCATTTGGATCTCCTTCATTACTTCCCATAAGTTGGGCATACTGCCTGATGATGGGGGGTGACGGGCTCACACAGGCGACAAAGGTCGCCATATTAAATGCAAACTATATTGCAAAACGCTTACAAGGTAACTTTGATGTTTTGTATAAGGGTGAGTTTGATAGAGTTGCTCATGAATGTATTTTAGACGTACGTCCATTTTCAGATACTGCAGATATTTCGGTAGAAGATATTGCAAAACGATTAATTGATTGTGGCTTTCACGCTCCTACTATGAGTTGGCCTGTGGCTGGCACCCTGATGGTTGAACCTACAGAGTCAGAAACAAAAGCTGAGTTGGACCGGTTTTGCGATGCAATGTTAGCGATACGAGAGGAAATAAGACAAATAGAAGAAAATAAAATGAACCGCGAGAACAATCCCTTAAAAAACGCACCACACACTGTGGAGGATTTAGTTGGCGATTGGAACCGCCCCTATTCCAGAGACCAAGGGTGCTTTCCGCCTGGCGCATTTCGCGTAGATAAGTACTGGCCACCAGTGAACCGAGTTGACAATGCCCACGGCGATCGAAACCTCGTTTGTATTTGCCCACCTGTGTCGAATTATGCTGAGGCCGCAGAATGAAGAGATCTGAGAAAATTTAATTGAGTGCTAAAATTGCGGCTTCAAGACTTTTTTGCTTAACGTGACCGTATCCTTTTACTTTTAGTGCGGCGTCTAATTGGGCTTCCAATTCTTCCGGCATCTGCATAAGTTTTTTTGGATTTGAGAGTTTTGCAATTAAAGCAGCTCTAAAGCTGACTTCTAATTTTCTCTCACGACTATGTGCAAAAGGATCAAAAGCAGTTCCACGCAAACTCTTCAATTTAGTGAGCACCCAAAATATAGTACGCACCCATGATCCAAAGCGAACTTTTCTTGGAAAACCATTAGCGTCTTTTAAAAAACTCAAAAAAGGAGGCGCTAAGTAATAACTCGAGGGGCGAGAATTACCAAATTTTGATTTCAATGTTTGCTCAAACGTTGGGGAAAGCATTAGGCGGGCAACTTCGTATTCATCTTTAATTGCCATTGCCCTAAATAACGCTTTCGCACTTTTTTGAGAGATGATTGTATCACCAAAGTGGGCACTAATCGCATCCATAATCTTGCGATAACTTTTTGCATAATTTGCGTCTTGATATAAAATTAACTTTTCTGAAAAAGCATTCAATAACTCGTCTATTCCTGCATTTTCTAGTCCGGTATTTATTGAGCTAACTTTATTATACCCAGAGACTTCAAGAACATACTGTTTATCATACGCAAGCCATCTTCCCCATTTTAGGGCTATTAAGTTATCTTGGACCGATGCACCATTTAAGGTTAAAGCCTTTTCTACTGATCCCACCGAAATAGGTATCATTCCCTTCTGCAAAGCAATGCCAAGCATCATAACATTTGCAGTGACCTTATTCCCCATCAAACTCTCGCAAATTTGCTGTATATTGTACGTTGAGAATTTTTTGCTATCCAAAAATTTTTCTAATCTTGAAAAAATGACACTTTCTGGGACAGTTGTACCATTACCAAACCCAACGACACCTACGGGATCAATATCAATATTAATTATTGCTTGCGATTTATTCTTACTCAAAGTCTTTAACGAATTATCAGCCACTCCTACAACTGCATCACAAGCTAGAAGCAAGTCAGCTTCACCATCCGGAATTCGGGACATCCGTAAACTGAGATCTTCAGATTTTGTGATTCTTATTTGACTAGTAACAGCTCCGTTTTTTTGAGACAGTCCAGTTTGGCTCACAGCTTGAGCGTAAATATCATCAAGACGGGCAGCCATTACTAAAACTGCAGACAACGTGGAAATGCCTGTACCACCAATCCCCGCTAGATATATATTTGTGATTTCTTTATCTAAAATAACCGGATCTGGAAGTTCAGCGTTTTCTGGTAATTTAATTTTTTCTCTAGAATTTCCTACGCTTGGAACTACTGCAACGAAACTCGGGCAGAAACCGTCTAGACAGGAATAATCATCATTACAAACTGAATGATCAATTACCCTTTTATATGCCTCACCATCAAATTTAGGTTTAAGAGCAACGCAATTTGAACTTTTTGCACAATCACCACAACCCTCACAAACAGCTGCATTAATATACACACGCTCAGCCCGCTGAGGTATAGTTTTGCGCTTTCGACGACGTCGAAGTTCAGTAGCGCAGGTTTGTACATGTAACAGTGCACTGACACCTTTTATTTGAGACAATTCATCCTGAACTTTGAGTATTTTGTCCCTATGAAAGAAATCTACGGTGGCAGGCCAACGCGCGCTTTTACGAATTTGATCTGGCTGATCGGAGACAATCACAACTTTTTTAACACCTTCCGCTAATAACTGTTCAGTCATTGAAAACGGGCTTGATCCACCTTGTGCACTTTGCCCACCAGTCATAGCGACGGCGTCATTAACTAACATTTTAAATGTTATATTTACTCCAGCCGCAACTGCCGCACGGACACCTAAATATCCAGAGTGAGCATAAGTGCCATCACCCATGTTCTGAAAAGAATGCGAGCGCTCCGAGAATGGTGCGCGACCGATCCAAAATGCTCCCTCACCACCCATCTGCGTAAAATTGGTTATAGTATCAGGGTTAATGAAACCAGATATTGAGTGGCACCCAATTCCCATCCCAACAATTTCACCATCAGATGCTTTGGTACTGCTATTATGTGGGCAACCAGCACAATAATAGGGTTGCCGAACTGGTATCTCATCTAATTTATTTACTAATGAAAGCTCTTTAAGAGGATTTAGCTCGATAGAGTGATGGGATGCTCTTTCTGCAATTACATTTATAATGTTCTCAAGTGATAGTTCGCCATACGATGGTAATAAATTTTTTCCATCTGGGTTAGTTTTCCCAGAAAGGAGCATATTACGATCTTTTTTTACACAAATTTTAGCAATCTGGTCTTCAACAAAAGAGCGTTTTTCCTCAATTACTAACACTTCTTTAGCAACAGACAGCATATCAGATAATCTTTGCTCTGGTAATGGCCATGGCATATTCAAAGCAGTAAATGCCACTGTATTGCTTTTACCTCTGTCAGGTAAAAGAGTAATTAAGGCCTCATTAATTTCGTTAGCAATTTTCCCAACGCCAATTATACCAAGCCTTGTTTTGCCTTTTTTCGCCGGTAGGTAGATTTGCACAGCATTTTCACTTTTTGCACACCACTTCTGGACTTCAGGCAGTCTTATTTCATGCAGCTTACTTTCCCTAGCACCAGCTGGGTCATGCTTGGTTACATGGACGAGATTGTTAGACTTCATTTTTGGAAAATTTGGACGTAACCTAGACATATTTACGACCGCATTGCTGTCTGCTGTATCAACCACAATTTTCAAACCAACACAACATCCAGAGTATCGTGAAAGTGCAAACGCCTCTAACCCCATAGGAATAATCTCAGAAACATTTTTGGGGGAAAAATATGGAATTCCAAGTGAGTGAAAATTCTGATCAGATTGGTACGCTAATGTAGACGATTTGCCTGTCGGGTCATCCCCTACAGCTATTACCATTCCACCATATGGCGCAACACCCCCTTGGTTAGCATGGCGAAGCGCATCCATTGCCCTATCCAAGCCTGGCCCTTTACCATACCACATTGAAAAAACACCTTGAACACTAGGATTATCGTATAAATTTATATGCTGACTTCCCCATAAAGCGGTAGCAGCGAGTTCTTCATTAACTGCAGGTTGGAAATAAATTCCTTCTTCATCCAAAAAAGACTTTGCTTTCGCAAGCGCAATGTCCAGACCACCTAGTGGAGAACCAGGGTAACCACTTACCAGCCCCTTAGTTCTAAGGCCATTCATACGATCAATTCTAGATTGCTCAAGAAGTAATCGCACTAAGGCTTCAGTTCCAGACATAAGGGCCTTGCCTTCGCTTAGTGTGTAACAATCTGTTAACTTTACTTCCAAAAAAACCTCTTTTTATAAAAATTTCTATTCAGCCCAATTGTATTTTCAATAGAATTTAATCAGCAAATCTAAATATCGTTCACTATTTAAACATGTATTTCTTCTTCCTGAGTTTCAACTAATTTATGCTACACCTTGAAACTGCTAATATGTTAAAGCCAACCAGCAAAAATAACTAATTTCTTCAGCAAAAAATTTGACTTTTAGATCGAAATTCCTTTCACTTAGATCTCAACCAAATCATGAGAAATCGTAAGGGAATGATGCCCTACTTCGCCTTACTTCCTGCCCTAATTTTTGTGTGTCACAGAAAACTAAAATTTGAAAGCAATACTCAAGGGATTAGAAATGTACGATCTGATAATTGAAAATGCAAATTTAGTTACTTGCGACAAAAATCATAACGTTTTTGAGAACGCCTCGATGGCAATTACTGATGGCAAAATACAAGCTATAGAAAGCAATGTTGCAAAATCTTTTAAACAATTATCAGCATCACAAAAGATAAATGCGCAAAATAAAATAGTTATGCCTGGATTGATTAATATGCATTGCCATGCTGCAGATAGTTTATTTCGGGGATTAGTGGAGGAACTATCTTTAGAAGCATGGCTTCAAAAAGTATGGGTTGCAGAGAAAGCTATTCTAACACCAGAAACTACTTACACCGGCTCTTTGCTTGGATTTGCAGAGAATTTGTTGGCTGGCGTCACGAGTATAATGGACATGTTCTGGTACCCAACCGAAGCAGTAAAAGCTGCAAACGACTTAGGAATGCGAATTTCTACTGGAGGTATCTTTTTCGATTATCCAGGTATTGGGAACAGATCTCACGAGGATTTTTTACAGGAGGCTGAAAAATTCTTTGAAGATTATAATAGCAATGAAGCCGTTTTCCCGGCAGTGATGCCACATGGGGCATATACAGTGTCGCCAGAACACCTTAAAGAAGCAAAAAAAATTGCGGCAAAATACAATGGTTTATATCATATACATGCGGCGGAAACCCTCACAGAACAGTCTGATATCAACGAGCGATACGGGGAGACAGTTATAAGGCATCTGCACTCTCATGGATTACTAGATCAGCAAGCTATTCTCGCTCATTGCGTGCATTTAGATGATACTGAGATCCAATTAATTGCTGATAATGAGAGTATTGTCGTACATAATCCGATGTCGAATTTAAAGTTAGGTTCAGGCATTGCGCCTATTGATAAGATGTTTGAAGCGGGGGTCACTCTAACACTTGGAACCGATGGAGCGATAAGCGGTAATGACCTTGATATGTGGCTTACAATGCGTTTAGCCGCAAGTCTGCCAAAGGGAAACACATTAGACCCAAAAGTTATGAACGCCAAAACGGTACTGCATATGGCGACTCTTAATGGGGCAAAAGCATTAGGTAAAGAAGATAAGCTAGGTAGCTTAGAAGTAGGTAAAATAGCCGACTTTATATTCATTGACATGGATAAAATTCACGCCGTTCCAGTTTTTGATCCAATTACCCACCTAGTTTATTCTGCGTGTAAGTCAGATATTAGCAGTGTATTTATTGGAGGAAAACAAGTGGTTAAGGATGGCGTCATTTGTACCTACGATATAAACAACGTTGTTGAAGAGGTACGTGCACTATCTCCAAAAATTGCTGCTAGTTTGGAGTAAGGGAATGTTAGATAATCTTGAACAAATGATTGCAACCATTGAACGTGCCTCCAATCAAATACTGTCAAGAATCGGTGGCCCGGTAGAATGCTTGTTAATGCTTGGAACTGGCCTAGGATCTATCGCAAAAAAAGTCGAAGTAGAGTTCCGTTTTTCGTATGAGGAAATACCTGGTTTCCCGGTATCAACGGCACCTACGCATGAAGGTTATTTAATTATAGGAAAGATAGCCAGTAAGCGCGTTGCTATTATGCAAGGACGATTTCACCTTTATGAAGGTTGGACCCCTTCTCAAATAGCCATGCCCATTCGAGTAATAAGAAAACTTGGCGCGACCCGCTTTCTCGTTACAAATGCCGCTGGAGGCCTAAACATGGCATTTAAACCAGGTGACGTTATGATAATTCAAGATCATATCAATATGACCGGCTTAAATCCATTGGTTGGTCCGCACGATGATCGATTGGGTTTGCGATTTCCTGATATGTCCGATCCATATGATAAAAATCTGCAAAATATCGTCAACCAGCTCTTTGAAAAATATGATATAGCAGTTGCTAAGGGTATTTACATTGGGATAACGGGCCCATCATTAGAAACTTCTGCCGAAAGAAGATTTCTTGCACAGTGTGGTGGTGATGCCGTCGGCATGTCTACTGTAATGGAGGTCATTGCAGCCAAACAAGCTGGTTTTCAGATAATTGGGCTTTCAGCTATCACGAATAAGGCAGATGGAGGACCTGACCAGAAACCAGATACAATCGAAGATGTGCTTTTGAACGCAACTACTGCAGGTCAGAAAATACTTAAAATTCTTCCGGAGTTACTAGAAAATTGGTAAAATAGATTACAAGATCATGAACATGACAACATTCGAAAATTTATTAAACTTACAAGGACGTCACGCGCTGATTACCGGGGCAACTCAAGGCATTGGGCGAAGTATTGCACAACGCCTGACACAGGCAGGTGCTGAAGTCGTTTTACACTGCAGAGATGATCGTCCAGAACTGCATGCTTTGATTGATGAATTAAAAAAATTAAATAACAGAAGCCCGAAGTATGTTACGGGGGATTTAAGAAAACCTGAAATTTGCAATGAAATAATGCAACATACTTTGGGAAAAGTTCCTAAGGTGGATATACTTATAAACAATGCAGCAATCCAACCATCCACGTCTTTAGAAAATATCACTGAAAAAGAAGTTTCTGAAATGCTGACAATAAATTTGGCAACTCCATTACTTCTAATACAGGCGTTTTCTAAGCAAAAAATTGACAATGGATCAGTTGTTAATATTAGCTCAATAGAAGCCATTCGCCCAGCAATAAACCATAGCCATTATGCGTCCACAAAAGCCGGCTTACTCAATTTAACAATGTCTTCTGCGCTGGAATTAGGTAAAAAAAATATAAGAGTTAACAGCATATGTCCCGGTTTAACGGACCGCCCTGGACTTGAACAAGATTGGCCTGAGGGGGTAAAAAGTTGGCTAGATAAGGTGCCACTTGGCAGATTGTGTAGAGGAGACGACATCGCCAATTCCGCCTTATTCCTTGTAAGTGAAGCATCAAGTTTTATTACAGGTGCATGCATTACAGTAGATGGGGGTATCAGTAGTGTCTCAGGCTGGTGATTAATAGCCGATAACTGGAGTTCGTTATGCCAGAAATAATTGATAGCAAAAATATTTCAGAGTTCTGGACATCAGAACGGTGTTTTATCCTTGAAATTCTAAACGACCCAGCGCATCCCAAAAGTTCACTTGCAGTGGCTCGCGTTCCACCAGGCGTGACAACACAATTGCATCGACTTAATGCTACGGAGGAAACATATATTATTAAAAAAGGTTGTGGAATTTTGGAAATAGACGGCGAAAAGTCAGAGTTAAAGCAAAGTGATGCTATTATTATTCCAGCCGGCGCCTCTCAAAGGATTTCAAATGTTGGTCACGAAGACCTTGAGTTCTACTGCTTATGCACGCCCCGTTTTTCACCAGAATGCTATGAAAATTTAGAGGGTTAATATAAAACCAGTCAAACCCGATTTTTAATAATCGTCAAATTACCAAAGGAAATTAAATGGAAAAAAGTAGGATAAAAAATTCAAATATTCGAATTTCTAAGCTTTCCTTTGGGACTTCAGCTTTGGGGGACATGCCAGACACATATGGTTACAGCGTGGATGAGGAGCGAGCGAGAGAAACTATAAATGCTATTTTTGACAGTGAGTGCAACCTGATTGACACCTCTCGGAATTATGGTTTCGGGAATGCCGAAAAAAGAATAGGCCAGGTAATCAAAGAGCGGGGCGGTTTGCCAGATGACTTTGTCATCTCTACAAAATTAGACCGTGACATGGAGACACAAAAGTTTGATGCAGCAAGAGCACGCAAGTCCATTGAAGAAAGCCTGGATGCATTGAATGTAGATAGTATAGGATTGCTACATCTCCACGATCCAGAACATTGTAGAGACATTACGGAAATCACCAGCCAACATGGCTCTTTGGCCGAACTATTCAAGATGAAAGAAGAAGGCCTAGCCGAAACTGTTGGGTTAGCAATGGGCAAGACAGATTTAATGCTTGAAATAATTAAAGATTGGCCCTTCGATGCTATTATTAATCATAACCGTTTCACCATTCTTAATAGAAATGCAGATGAGCTGTATAAATATGCTTTTAAAAATAATATTAGCATCATCAATGCAGCACCCTACGCAAGTGGTGTTCTGGCAAAAGGAACTGAAAGAAGCCGGCTAATCGCATATTCAGAAGCGACTGATCAAGAACTCGAGCCTGTAAAAGAAGTAGAAAAAATTTGTCGCAAATACAATGTGCCATTACCCGCCGCTGCACTACAGTTTTCACTGAATGATAAAAGGATTAGCTCTACTCTTGTTGGCGTAACAAAACCCAAAAGGGTTAGCGATACGATTGAGTTATCAAAATTTATTATCCCGAATGAGGCGTGGGAAGAAATTAATCAACTCCCTTATACCACTCATGATGTAGAGGCTGCTCGCGAATATAAACCTGGCTAGTGAACTTTCCAGCTATGAATTCCTTACAAAAATCAAAAATCATAAATATATACTTTAGTATTTTATGTTTAATGTATAAGGCTATGTTTAACTATCTGCTTAATTTTTGAGGATGAGATGAAACTTTTAAGATACGGTGATACAGGCTTTGAGAAACCCGGGCTGATGGATAGTGAAGGTGATATCAGAGATCTGTCTTCAGTAGTTGATGATATCACAGGTGCAGTATTGGATGATGACAAGCTTGCAGATCTCAAAGCTCTTGATCCTGCAACGCTACCACTCGTTAGCGCTGATACGAGACTGGGACCTTGCGTTGGCCAAGTAGGTAAGCTTATGTGTATTGGCTTGAACTACGCTGATCACGCAGAAGAGACAGGTGCCGATATACCAGAACACCCTATCTTGTTTATGAAAGCCAATTCCGCAATTAATGGCCCCAACGACGATATTATACCACCTAGAGGTTCAAAATATACTGATTGGGAAGTTGAATTGGGTGTGGTAATTGGAAAAGCCGCTAAATACGTAGATGAGAATAATGCGTTAGATTATGTTGCAGGATACTGTTTGGTCAATGACGTTACAGAGCGCAAATTTCAAAGCAAACTTTCAGGTCAATGGACCAAAGGAAAATCATGCGATACGTTTGGCCCTATTGGTCCATGGATGGTAACAAAAGACGAAATTGGCGACCCTCAAAATCTAGATATGTGGCTAGATGTTAACGGGCACCGCATGCAAACTGGTAATACGAAAACAATGATTTTCAACGTAAAACAAATTGTTTCCCACTTATCTCAACTTTTTACACTATACCCAGGTGATATTATCTCAACTGGAACACCGCCCGGTGTTGGGATGGGAATGAAACCAAATCCTATTTTTCTTAAAGATGGAGACGTAATGACTCTTCACGTTGATGGGCTTGGCCAGCAAACTCAAAAAGTTAAATTCGAATAATACAAATATTAGATCAGATTGGGAACTGGTGCTTGGTCGTCGATTAAACCACTGTCCCTCACAGAAGACCAGAACTCATTAGGAATTTTTGTCTGATACCAGTCCAAGATTTGTAGTAATTCACTTTTCGTTCTTGGACCCGGTATTACTGATGATATTATGTTATTCGCCAGAGGAAATTGGATTGCAGCGGCACCGAGTGGAATTGAATGTGCTTGGGCAATTTCATCCAATATTGCTGCTTTTTCAATTACTTTTTTCGGCGCCTTTGAGTAGTTCCAGGTTTCCCTGCCAACTAAAACCCCAGAATTGAACGGGCCACCACAAATTATACTCGTTCCTTGCTGAGCACACTTCGGAAATAGTTCAGCCAAAGCGGTTTGTTCCAATAAGGTATATCTACCTGCCAATAGAAATACATCCCAATGACCGATGTTCATTACATCCAAACAAATCTGATTTTCATTGACTCCTAAACCAATAGCCGAAACCAGACCAGCAGCTTTCAATTCAATTAAAGCCCTATATCCCGATTGAGCCAAATCACGAAAATAACTTTCATTTTGTTCGCCATGTTGAAAAACACCGATATCATGGACTAGCAGGACATCAATTCTATCGAGGCCAAGCCTTTGAAGATTATCCTCGTAAGCTCTGATAATCCCATCATAACTATAATCATACTTTACATTGAACGGAAGAGGATCGACCATCCCATAATTTGATGGGTCACTCACAGCTCCAGGCGCAAGTAATCTTCCAACCTTGTCAGATAAAATATAATTAAAGCCCCTAATACAGTCACCAACAACGCGTTCTGATCTACCAAAACCATACCAAGGAGCCGTATCAAAATATTCTATACCATTTTCCATAGCGGCATTAATGAGGGCGGCAGCTTCTTCCCGGCTGAGATCGACCAAATTCCCACCTAATGGAGCACAGCCAAGACCCAATTCACTTATTTGAACATTTGTCTGACCGATATTTCTTTTGGGAATATTTTGTATCATTAATCCGTTAAAATTTCCAAAATGTTAAGTATTTGTCCATCCGCCATCAATCGAAATCGCTTGCCCAGTCACAAAAGAACTCTCATTCGATGCAAGATAAATTGCCAACTCTGCAATTTCATTTGGCTGACCTATTCTACCCATAGGCTGCCGATCAACAAAAGCTTTTCTCACATTTTCTATCTCTTTTTCATTAGTTGCTTGAGATCTTACCCTTTCATGCCAGCTTGGAGATTCTACTGTACCTGGACATATCGCATTAGCCCTTAAGCCCTTAGTTATAAAATCAGCCGCAATTGATTTCATCATTCCAATCACTGCTGCTTTTGATGCGCCATAAATAAAACGATTTGGTGCTGCGATCAGTGAAGAAACGGCTGAGGCGACAAATATTATGCTGGTATTTTCACGTTTCAGCATATTTGGCAAAAATGCCTTTGTAACTTGATAGTTTCCTTTAACATTTAAGTTCATCGAAAAATCATAGGCCGCCTCATCACAATCTAGTATAGACCCGTGATGAACATAGCCGGCACAGTTAAACAGAATATCAACGCTAGCATATCTTTCGGCAAAGCTGTTTAAAGTGCTGCTATCTAAAACATCTAACTGTGAAGTTTCTATTCCTAGCTTCTGTAATTCCGCAAATGAATTAGTATTTATATCAGTAGCGATAACGCGAGCCCCTTGCTCTGCAAAAGCAACTGCAGTTGCCCTTCCGATACCAGCTCCAGCCGCAGTTATCACAGCTGTCTTTCCCTTAAGCCTCATAAATTGCTCCCGAATTATAAAACATTACATAACCGCACCAATTTGCCACGGTACGAATTCCGAACCACCAAACCCAAGCTTTTCACTTTTAGTTCTATGACCGGACGCAACCCTAACTATTTGATCAAATATTTGTTTGCCTTTTTCTTCAAGGGTAACTCCACCTTCGATTATGTCTCCACAATCTAAATCTATATCACCGGACATTCGACGATACATACTTGTATTGGTTGATAGTTTTATGCACGGAGACGGCTTGTAACCTGAAACTGATCCTCGTCCCGTTGTAAAGACAATTATATTTGCCCCCGACGCTATTTGCCCTGTGACTGAACATGGATCATATCCAGGGCTATCCATATACACAAACCCCTGCGTAGTAATTTTTTCTCCATATTCAAAAACACCCGCCAATGGTGCAACACCGCCTTTGGCCACCGCACCAAGTGACTTTTCAAGGATAGTGGTCAAACCACCCCGCTTGTTGCCTGGAGATGGATTATTATTCATTTCACCACCGTTTCTGGCTGTGTAGTCTTCCCACCAGCTAATCCTATCTAATAATTTTTTCCCAATTTCTTCCGTTAATGCTCTACGAGTTAAAAGATGCTCAGCACCATAAATTTCAGGAGTTTCAGACAATATAGAAATACCGCCATTTTGAACAAGAATATCAGAGGCTACACCTAATGCAGGATTGGCAGTTATTCCCGAATAACCGTCAGATCCTCCACATTGCAAGCCAACTGTGAGTTTCGAAACTGATGTCGGTTGTCTGGTGGACTGGTCCGCACATTCTAATAATTCTGTTAAAATGCTTATGCCCCGCTCAATTGTCCTAGAAGTTCCACCCTCATTCTGAATTGTCATGTAGCGGAAACTGTCCTCGCTCTGTAACCTGCTTTTACCAACTAGATCGGCAATCTGCATAACCTCACAACCCAGGCCAATGAGTAAAATGGCTGCAAAGTTGGGGTTTCTTGCGTACCCTGAAAGTGTTCGAAATAATAATTCATAACCTTCGCCAGAATTAGCCATCCCACACCCGCTACCATGAACAATTGGAACAATCCCATCGATATTTTTATAGCGCTTTAGTAACCCACTTTTTTCAGCTTCCTCTGCAACAAATTTAGCTACACTTCCCGAACAATTAACAGAAGTCAAAATCCCGATATAGTTGCGTGTGCCTACTTTGCCATCGTCTCGGTGATAGCCTAAAAACTCGGCATTAACCTCAACATTGAATTTATTTTGAGTCTCAGTAGAAAATTCATATCCTGTTTTATGATCAGTAAATTCGATATTGTGTGTATGCACATGCTCTCCAGCTAAAATAGCTGTTGTTGACCTACCTATTATTTGGCCATACTTAAAAACAGCATCTCCACGAGCTATTGCTCGTTTTGCAACTTTGTGTCCTTTTGGAATATCTGTCTTAGCGGTTAAACCTAACTCGTCTATCAAATCATCCTTTAAGATCGCTGTTAATGCAATTGCGACGTTGTCTTTATCACCTAAAACAATTGTTGAATGCGGTTTATGCACTTTGGATACTTTCGGCTGTAACTACAGTAGCTGTTGCCAGTTAGATAGTAGTTATACTAACATGTTAGTATTATCTACTATCCATAGATGAATGCAATAGCTAAGTATTAAAGTTAATGACACTGAAACTAAAAATACGTACCTTGGATAATTTCCAAGGATCACTTACAGACAGAACCTTTCTAGCCATTCGCGAAGCAATAATGGAGCTCAATTTTTTGCCTGGCGAAATAATTCGCAAACATGATATTTGCAATACTTTAGGGGTATCGCGTTCCCCTGTCTCAGAAGCTTTGGCAAAGCTTAGAAACGAAGGTTTGGTTGAGGTTGTTCCGCAGTCGGGAACATTTGTTTCAAGATTTTCACTGCAGGATATAAAAGAAGGGGCCTTTCTGAGAGAAGCTATAGAATTAGCATGTATTGAAATACTTGCCTCCAACATATCAGAGAAGCAACTTATAGATCTAAATAGAAACCTAAAATTGCAGAAAGTCTTGGCTGAAACCGATGATTATCAAGGTTTTTATCAATTGGATGCCGAAATGCATAGTATGATTATGGATTTTACGGGGTATAAAAATCTAGCAAAAGTGACAAAGACTGGGTGGGTTCAAGTCGATAGAGCACGTCAGCTATTGTTACCAGTCCACGGTAGACTAAAAAAAGCATTTCAAGAACATAGAGCTGTAATTAAAGCCTTAGAAAAAAACGATGTTGCACTTGCTAGGGAAAAAATGCGAACCCATTTAAACCAACTGATCTTGTTGCTAACACCCCTTGAAAAAAAACATCCACATCTTTTTGAAAATAGCTGAGGCATTTTAGTGAACCATCCAAAAACATCCCCCAAATACGCTGCAAGACTAAACGCTTTTAAGTCATTGGCAAACAATCGAGGCATACTGGGGATGATTGAAGCCGCCGGGCTCGTTGATGGGATGGATGCAGCAGACTTAAATTTTCCGGACCATATTTCGTCAACCGAAGAAAAAGACATTATAAAAGCACTTAATGATAACGGGCTAAAATTAAATGGTTTGGCAATGCGCTATTACTCTGAGCCTGCTTTTGCCCTTGGAGCGTTTACAAATCCCGATAAATTAATAAGACAAAAAGCTATAGACTTAACTAAAAGAGGAATTGATACTCTAAAACGCATGAGTGGCGATGTAATGACTTTGTGGATGGGTCAGGACGGGTTTGACTACCCAATGCAAGCTGACTACTCCTCGATGTGGGAAAATACACTGGATGCACTTGATCAAGTCAGTGCTCATGATCCAAATTGCAAAGTTGCTATTGAATATAAACCAAATGAACCCAGAGCTAATGCTCTTCTTCCTAATATGGCTACAACTTTACTCGCAATCAGAGAGGTAGGAGCAGATAATATCGGCGTAACTATAGACTTTGCCCATATATTATACGCAGGTGAAATGCCTGCTTTCTCAGCATTTTTGGCAAATCGTTATTCAAAAATATTTGGAATTCATTTGAATGATGGATATGGAAAGCGAGATGATGGTTTAATGGCCGGAACGATTAATCCAGTCGCCACGGTTGAACTTTTTATTCAATTGAAAAAACTAAATTACGAGGGTGTTATTTACTTTGATACATTTCCAGATCATTCCGGCTTAAATCCAATAGAAGAATCAAATACGAATATTTTAATTGTAAATCGATTAAAAAAAATAGCAGACGATTTATACCAAAACACTGAACTAAACCGCGCAATAGAAAGACAAGACGCCACAATATCTCAAAGATTAATAGCACAAGAACTATACGGAAATAAGAAGTAGATGTCTGGCAAAATACTTGTTGTAGGATCTTTGCACCTGGATGTGATTGTACACTCATCAAGGCTTCCAAAACCGGATGAAACGTTACTTGGTGATAATGTTTCATATAGATTTGGAGGCAAAGGTGGCAATCAGGCACTAGCTGCTGCCAAAATAGATGTTCAGGTTTTCATGGCAGGACGGATTGGAACTGATAATTTTGGCAAACAAATCTACGATACTCTCTCAAACCAGAATATAAATTTAGACGGACTTAAAATGGTGGATGAAGCTACCGGCATGAGCGTTGCATTGATTGGTTCTGATGGTATCTACTCTGCAGTGGTAGTATCAGGCGTAAATCAAACAATTGACTTATCGGAGATCGCTGTCCCAGATGATTTAACCGTCCTTGTTTTGCAAAATGAAATTAACACTGATGCAAATTTTGAAATTATAAAAAAAGTTCCAAAATCCACATTCGTTATACTTAATGCCGCTCCAGCGTTAACCCCTAACAAAAGTTTTTTTGAACGAATAGACTTATTAATCGTCAATCAATTGGAAGCAAAAATGCTTCTAAACGAGGAACCCAGTATATTTAACAACTTGGATGCTCTTCGGAAGTTACAAAATTTAGGTCCTAAAGAAGTAATTATAACTTTGGGCGCTGACGGCTATACGGGCATATCTAAAAATGGAGAGATTTTTTCTGAACCTGGAATAAAAGTGGATGTGCTATCAACACATGGGGCAGGAGATAGCTTTGTAGGAACACTTGCAGCATTTATTTGCAAAGGTGAGCCAATCAATATTGCTGCACAATACGCACAAGCGTCATCAGCACTGCACGTAAAAACACCAATCGATCAGCGTGAGAAAATTTTGCAATCTGATATAGAAAATATGTTTTCCTTAAACCAATAACTTGTATGCCTTGACAGCATTTTTCCCAAATACATTAACTTTGTTGTCACTTGAGAGATGAGCTGTTAGTTCAGAGGCTGTTCCATGCCATGCATCGTACTCCGCACGCAATCGACATACTGGCCAATCTGAGCCCCACAAAATTCTATTTGCTCCAAATTTCATAAAAATATGCTCCACATATGGCCGCAGATCATCGATGGTCCAATCTTCAGATGCTTCAGTAATTAAACCTGAGAATTTTATATATGCAGATGTATCTTCAGCTAATGCCGAAATACCATCTGCCCAAAACTTAAAATTATCTTGTGAATGATTTTCTATTCTGGGCTTCATAAAATGATCAATAACAGCTCTCATATCTTTGTGCTTAAGCAAACATTTTCTAAAATTCTCAAGATGCTTAGGAAAACCTAAAGCGTCAAACGTTAGATCCATTTCTTTGATGGCAGCAAACGCCCATTGAATATCATCCCTTAGAACCCAATTCTCATCAGGTATATCCTGAACCATTGGACGTACCCCCACAAATTTTGGATGCTTTGACAGACGCTCTAATTGAGAATAATCAGTAGCTTTTTCAAAATTTACCCATCCCACAACACCCGCAACGACCGTCGAAGAGTCTGCTATTCCCAAAAGATACTCGGTTTCTTCAATACTGGGTGCTGCCTGGACCAATATTGTCTTATCAATACCAAGTTTTTTTAAATACGGCTCCAGATCATGTTGTAAATAACTTCTATAGAGAATTTTATTATCCGCAGGCATCCAGCCATAATCTCCCCTGGCTGGATTCCAAAAATGTTGATGAGCATCAATTTTCATTTACTCTCCCACGTTAAATCATTACTTTTTTTACTTAATGTAAAAAAATTTTTTTAATAATAACTATTTTATTAACCAATTCCATAAAATATCCTTGGGTAGAAATTTAATTAACGGTAAGCTGTTCCAAATATAAAAAACCAGAGGTTGGAATTGAAAAATTTTGAAAGCGTCCTCAGAAACAAAAAGCCTGTGATCGCAATGGTCCATCTTGGAGCTTTACCCGGCACACCACTTTATAAAGAAGATGAGGGGTTAGAGGGCATTGTAAAAAATGCACATAAAGACCTTACTGCATTACAAAATGCTGGTGTTGATGCGGTAATGTTTGGCAATGAAAATGATCGGCCGTATGAGTTTACGGTAGATGCCGCATCAACGGCGACAATGGCATATGTAATTGGATCCCTCAAAAGAGAGATTAAAATACCATTTGGCGTTAATGTTTTGTGGGATCCGATGGCAACAATTGCTCTTGCTGCCGCAACTGGAGCAACTTTTGTCCGTGAAATATTCACCGGCACCTATGCATCAGATATGGGGTTTTGGGCTCCAAATGCAGGGCAAGCACTCAGGTATAAGAAACGACTTGGCATAGATGATGTACTGACTCTTTTTAATGTATCCGCTGAATTTGCAGATAGTCTTGATCGCAGGCCTCTGCCAGATAGGGCAAGAAGTGCAGTCTTTTCATCTATACCTGACGCTGTTTTGGTATCAGGTGCGATTACGGGCGAGGCCGCAAAATTAGAAGACCTAGAGAGTGTGAAAAAAGTTCTACCTGAGACACCAGTATTGGCAAACACAGGCGTGACCCACGAAACAGTAGAAAAAGTTTTCAATATTGCAGATGGATGTATTATCGGATCAGCTTTGAAAGTTGATGGTAATACCTGGAACCCCGTTGACCCCGATCGTGCCAACTCATTCATGGAATTGGTTAAAAAAATAAGATGAAAGCACGTATAAAATCAGATTTGATGGAGTTGATGATGGTACCGGGACTGTCTGGCCATGAAGACCTTATTCGTGCTGAAATAAGAAAAAAGCTTGAGGCTGAAGACATACAATGCGCGTCCGATCGCCTAGGAAATCTTATTTCTACCTTCAAAGGGGACGCAGGTCCATCCGTAATGGTATTTGCACATATGGATCAACTAGGGTTTGTTGTACGCAAAATTAATGATGATGGTATTATAAAAGTTGTCCGCATGGGAGGAGTGCCAGAACGAGCCCTTTTATCACAATCAGTCATTCTTTACTCTAAACACAAGCCTTACCTTGAGGGTATAATCTACAATAAAAGCCATCACATTACTGAGCCCAATGAAAAGTATATTGTTCCAAAAGCATCCGAGATTAGTATTGATACTGGTTTAAGAAGCAAACTTGAAGTGGAACAGTATGGTATAAAAATTGGTTCGCCTGTAGTATATAAACCGCAATCCCTTGAAATGAAAAATGACTGCATCGCTGGAACATCGATCGATGACCGAGCTGGCTGCGCTGTTCTTTTAGAGTTAGCGCGGCATCTTAAGAAAAGAAAAAATGGTCCAACAGTTCACATTGTATTTTCAGTACAGGAAGAATTTAACCTCAGGGGCGCAATGAGCGCAGCTCATCAGGTCAAACCAGATATTGCTATTCAAATTGATTTGATGCTGGCGACCGATACTCCAGAAACGCACGACTATGGCGAAATGGAACTAGGAAAGGGTCCAGGTATGTCATTATTTTCTTTTCATGGACGGGGAACACTGAATGGGGTCATTCCTCACCCAAGTCTAGTGGATCTGATGGAGCAAAGTGCGGATCTAAAAAATATAAAGCTACAGCGTAGCGCTCAGGTAGGAGTTTTAACAGACTTATCATATATCCAGCAATTGGGAAACGGTGTTGCATCAATAGACATGGGCTTTCCTATGCGTAATAGCCACTCAAGCTTAGAAATATGTAATATAAATGATCTCGTTTCATTAGAGGTTTTATTAGAAACTGCCTTGTCCAATATAACTAGCGAGTTTTCATTGATACGGAGTTAATATCCACCCATGGAATATTTTTTAGGGATTGATATAGGAACATATGAGTCAAAGGGCGTTTTAACTGATAAAGACGGATTTGTACTCGCCAGCGCAACTCATCCTCATAAAATGTTAATTCCAGAGCCTGGATGGGCAGAACATAGACCTGAGGAAGATTGGTGGAACGATTTTGTTATAATAACAAAAACAATACTTAAATCTTCACAAATAAACCCTAAAAATATTTCCTGTATAGCAACTTCTGCAATTGGTCCGTGCATGCTACCTGTTTCACCGCAGGGTGAACCATTAATGAATGCTGTTCTGTATGGCGTCGATACAAGAGCCGAAAAGGAAATTAACGAGTTAAATGAAGAAATAGGAAAAGAAAATATCCTGCAGAGCTGTGGTAATGCTTTAACCTCACAATCTGTTGGCCCCAAAATACTCTGGCTTAAAAAAAATTGTCCTAAGATTTACCAAAAAGTTGGCAAAATCTTGTCCTCGACTTCCTATCTTGTCCAAAAACTGACCAACAAAAATGTAATAGACCACTACACCGCAGCAAATTTTACTCCGTTGTATGATATAAATAACCTCAAATGGACTGATGCACTGACTAGCAATATAATTGAGATTGAACGACTCCCAAAACTTATGTGGACTACTGAAATTGCTGGATATGTATCAAAGTTAGCAGCTGATGAAACAGGTCTAGCACCAGGAACGCCAGTGACTGTCGGTACAATTGATGCGGCAGCAGAAGCCGTGAGTGTTGGCGTTTGTGGCGCCGGTGATATGATGATGATGTATGGATCCACAATTTTTATGATCCAAGTAACCAACAAAAAAATAATAGATGAGCGTTTATGGTACGCACCTTGGCTTTTCAAAAGCTTGCACGGTTCCATGGCAGGCCTAGCAACATCAGGGACCCTAACCCATTGGTTTAGAGACAATTTTGCAAAAGAGATACCGAAAGACAAAGCTTTTGAAATCCTAGCAGCTGAAGCGGCAGAAGCGCCACCTGGGGCAAAGGGACTGATTGTCTTACCGTACTTCTCAGGAGAGAGAACTCCAATTCATGATCCAAAAGCGAGAGGTACAATTTTTGGTTTAGATTTAACTCATAATCGAGCAGATATTTTTAGAGCTTTCTTAGAAGGCATCGCAATGGGTACTGCACATGTATTTGATACCTATGAGGCCATTGGGCATAAGCCAAAAAAAGTCATGGCTGTTGGAGGCGGTACTAAGAATAATATCTGGATGCAAGCGACCTCTGATTTCAGTAAGATTGACCAAGTGATATCTGAAAAAAGTACAGGAGCTAGCTACGGGAACGCGTTTTTGGCTGCTATCGCAGTAGGTGCAGTTTCGCAAACCGATATAACAAGATGGAACCCTGCTCTATCTACAATAAGAACACAGCACTCAGAATTTCATACACAAAAAAATCAACTTTTCAGGCAACTTTACGAAGACTCCAAGGCTGTCGCACACGCAGTGGCTGGTTCCTAATAACAAATAAATATTTTGAATTTACTTAACCGCACCTGCAGCCATACCTTTAATTATATATCGCTCAAGTATTATGGCTATTACAATTAAAGGAAGAATAGCTGCAAAGGATAATGCGGCCATAGACCACCATGAAATGCCCTGTGAACCAGTCTGGCTAGCTACCATAACAGGCAAAGTTTTCGCATGAGACGATGTTAATAATGCAGCAAAAAAATATTCATTCCAGGTGAGTACTAATGATAATATGAATGCTGCAACCATGCCCGGAAGTGCTATTGGCATTATTATTGTTGTAAAAGCACCCCAAATCGACAAACCGTCAACTAATGCCGCTTCTTCAAGTTCAGTGGGTATTGAACTGAACTGGTCTCGCATAATCCATATGACTATGGGTAAAACCGTCAGCGTATATAGTAGAATTAACCCGATGCGCGTATCCAAGAGATCTAGCGATTTATACAGGACCAAAAAAGGCAAAGCTAGCACCACAGGTGGCAGTATAAGCTGACTCAAAAAGAAAAATGAAATATCAGAATTCCTCATAAAACCAAAGCGATAATTGAAGCGGGACAAACCATAGGCCGCACAACTCCCCAAGCCAACTGCAAGTATAGAAGAGCAAACTGAAACTATAGCGGAGTTCCAAAACCGTTTGAGAAACTCTTCTCTTACAGTTGACTCAATGCCAATTGTTTCTGGCGATAGACCTAAAGAACGCCATCCAAGCCATTTGGGGGTAAAGTCGACCCAAGGAATTATATTACCTTTCATTACATCGGGAGCCATTTTAAATGATGTTGTAATTGTCCAGTAAATAGGGAAAAGACATATAAACGCCCAGAGCAAAAGGATCGAGTAGACAAATACACGACCGGTGAACCATGACGCTGAAAATTGCCGATCGCTTTCACTATCTCTGAAAATTTGATTACTCATGCTAATACCTTGGCTTCATCCATCTATCAGCGAGCTTAATGAGAATTGTCATAGCTATGACAATAATGACCAAATATACTATCGCCAACAAAGTACCATAACCGACATTCGACCGGTCTCTATATTCACGAAAAATAAAGCTTGTAACGCTATCTGTGGCGCCTCCTGGCCCACCTGAAGTAATATTTATAATAATATCTGCAAGCTTTAGCTTAAAAATTATCCTTATCAGGACTGCTGTAATACTCACCGGTAGCATTAGCGGAAATGTAATTTCCAGGAACTGACGCCAGCGAGATGCGCCATCGACTTCAGACGCTTCATAAAGTTCACGGGGAATAGCTTGTAGTCCAGCCAAAATCATGATCATCATAAATGGTATAAAGGTCCATGCATCCATGGCCATGATCATTGTTCGAGCAATACCAGCAGAACCAAAAAATGAGGGGCTAGCCCAGCCAAACCACTGCGCAAGATCGGCAATGTAAATACCAGGGTAGTATAAAAGTGATGGAAGATCTTCTGATGGCTCAGAAGCAAGCCAGCGTAAAAAACGCGATATTGGCCCGAACCTAATCTCCAACATTGACTTTCCAATCATCCAGCTAACCGCCACAGGAGAGAGCATTAATGGTAAAAGAAATGCTACCCTAAAGAATTTACGAGCTCGGATTTGACTATTTAGTAATATAGCAAGGCCAAATGCTACCGCATATTCGATTATAATAACAACCGTATACCAAACCATATTCTTTAAGGCATTCCAATAAAAAGGATCACCCCACATTTGCCGTACATTGTCCAGACCATTAAAAGTTCGGCCATCTGGGGACGATAGGTTCCAATCTGAAAATGCTATTACTAATCCGAATAAAAGTGGGAATACCACCATAGAAATGACGAAGAGCGCGGCCGGCAATACGAATAAAACTCGTTTTCCATGCTCTCCACGAGTTAAAACCTGAGAAACACACAAACAAAAGGCCCAAAAAACATATGCATAAAGTGATGGTCGCCACGTTTCTAGATCAATAGTAAGATAAGAGTTCGTATCTAAGGCCTGTATCAAAAGCGTAAAGGCCAGAATGATGGCCGAACCCCAAACGAGGAATTTTCCTAATCGTTTTTTGTTATTTGAAATATCATCAGCCGTTACAACGTGAAGCTTGTCACCTTCTTCTGTGCTCATGAACTATTTTCCTGTAAAATAGTAGTAGTTGCTGAGGCCGATATTCAAATATCGGCCTCGCAAGTTTATTTTAAAGCCCCAATGCAGCTTTATACAGCTTTATTTGACTTTCACGACCGATTTGATCGGTAATTTTTTCCCATGCGACCGCTATAGCATCAGCAGTTTCTTGTGCAGATCCATACTGTCCTGCATAACCTTTCGCAAGTTCATCCTCTGCTACAGAGTAGTATTGGAAGATACCAGGGATTCTAGGCTCATTTAGCGAATTTGGATGATTATAAGTATCAAGATTTGAACCCAGATAATCTTCCACGAACGCTCTATCGTAACCAGCCGCTTCCCACTCATCATAATTAAAATGTGAATTTCTATATGGTTGGAAACCAGAAGGATAGGCTGAGGTCCAAAGCGAAATATCTTTACCGCCGATATGAGCTGCGGCTGACCATGCAGCTTTCCTCTTTTTAGCATCACCTTCTACACGATTAGTTACGTATACACCCCAACCGAGATACGCATTATTTGGTGCCTCATTATAGGTATTTTCCCACGCACCCTTACTATGGTTATATACTCGATCAGAACCAGGAATAGCGCTAAACCCAACCACGTCACCGATTACCGACGTATCAGATGTGCGAGCGTTAGATCCAATATCACCCCACCAAGTAAGCATTGACCCAGTTCCAGCAAGGAACTGTTGGAATCCAGTAGTGCCAGGATCAGCATTTATTTGATCTGCTGGATACGCACCCTCTATTTTTATGAGATCCATAACATCTTGTATCGCCTGAACCCAACCTGGATTGTTTATACGAGGCTTCATAGTATCAATATCAAATAAGAAAGCAGGATCATCAGGATGTTTCACATAAGGTCCGGCTCTATCGGTCAAGAAATACATTCCGAAACCGCCCCATCCTTTAAGAGGATCCAAGAATCCATGCGCTGGAAGCCCAGTGAGTGGATCTGTCTTGCCAACAACATCTTTAGATATCTGATTGACTTCTTGCCAAGTATTCGGTGGGTTCATTCGTCCAGTAATCGACCCTGTGCCAAAGTAGTCTTTTCGATAACAAAATGTATGACAATCACCATCAATATTTATCCTGTAGGCTTTTCCGTCCCATGTACCTACCGGTGGTTGCAGGTATCCAACCAAATCATCATACTCAATTTGATCCTTCACCCATTCAGGCATTTCGTTCAACAAACCCTGACCAGCGGTATCACCCTCGAAAGGTGCGCCCATCTCTATAATGTCAAAGTCGACAGTCTTAGTAGCAATTGACTGTTGTAGCCTTGGATTATAATCAGCTTGAGCTAAATCAATCCAATTGATCTTCGCACCTGTGTATGCTTCCCAAGGCTTTAAAAAACCTCTGAAAAGAAAGTTATGCAAGTTTTGGTTGTTCAAACCCATAAAGGTCAACTCGACGCCCTTGAATTCTCCCTCTGCAACTCGCTCCTTTACTGGTCCCATGCAAAGTTCACCAACCTTTTGCCACTCAGGGTCACCAGGTGATCCCATCCCTACACCAGGAATTTTCATAATTTCAGCTCGCACACCTCCATGTGCACCAGCAGTGGCGGCTCCTCCTAAGCCACCCATTGCAGCAACTGCACCTAAACTCGCCGAACCCTTCAACATTTTACGTCGGCTCATTTGCGCAGAAACTATAGCATTGTATAAGTCTACTTTCACAGATCTACCTCCCAGTTAGCTCTACTAAATTGCTTAACAATAAATTCAAAATCATCTCAAAGAGATTCTCTTGAATACTGATAATATCAGTCTCTCAGTGACCGCTTAACAAGTCAAGAACTAACATGTTAGTATGCTAAAGTAATGGACAGACGAAAAATTTAATATTAGTTGTGAAAAGAAAAACATCAGAAGGTTTACGTAGTATGGCAGAGGTGACAATCCGAGATTTAAAAAAATCCTATGATGACCTGCAAGTTCTACATGGCCTAGACATCGACATACATGACGGTGAATTTGTAGTTTTAGTGGGACCCTCTGGTTGTGGTAAATCCACATTACTAAGAATGATAGCAGGTTTAGAAAGCATAAGCGGTGGATCAATTCATATTAATGAACGTTTGGTTAACAACCTCCCCCCAGCCGAACGAGACATTGCAATGGTTTTTCAGAACTACGCTCTCTATCCCCATAAAACTGTGCGAGGAAATATTTCTTTTTCTCTGCGAATGAAGGGTTTATCTAAAAATGATATTGAGGATAGGGTGCAAAAAGCAGCAGACATTCTAGGCCTGCTCCCATACTTAGACCGGTATCCAAGAGCATTATCTGGCGGCCAAAGACAACGGGTGGCGATGGGAAGAGCAATTGTGCGTGATCCACAAGTTTTTCTTTTTGATGAACCACTTTCTAATCTAGATGCAAAACTTCGCGTACAAATGCGAACAGAAATTAGAGAACTACACCAACGCTTAAAAACGACAACTATTTATGTAACGCATGATCAAATTGAAGCGATGACAATGGCCGATAAAATTGTCGTATTACAAAACGGCGTTATCGAACAAATTGGCTCTCCCTTGGACCTTTACGATAATCCTGCAAATCAATTCGTGGCAGGCTTTATTGGATCCCCCGCGATGAATTTCTTTACTGGGGATGTTGAAGTGCATGAGAATAAGTTAGTTGCACGTCTTAATAGCGGTACTCTTCCATTAAATGAAACCAAACATATTTCTGCTGGCCAGAAAATAAAAATAGGTATTCGTCCAGAGAACTTAATAATCACTGACTCAGGGATATCCGCAACAGCGTCTGTAATAGAGCCCACTGGACCCGAAACACATGTTGTCCTTCGCGATATAGAAGGATCAGAAATAACATTAGTTTCAAGGGAACGACGGAACTTCGAGGTTGGAGAAAAACTCCATTTAACCGTGAAGCCAAGCAATATGCACATATTCGATTCAGAAAACGGAAATAGTATAACTTGAACCATTTATTTTAGGAGGCCACTAATGCTAAAAGGAATAGATAATAGATTAAACGCAGAAGTACTTCATGCCTTGCGATTGATGGGTCACGGAGACGTTTTAATAGTCGCAGATACAAATTTTCCGTCAGACTCAATATCAAGATCCACAGTTTATGGAAAACTTTTAAGGATGGAGAATTTAAGTGCTGCTGAAGCCATAGATGCGATTCTTTCGGTTATGCCTTTGGATACATTTGTTGATGATTTCGCAGGTAGAATGGAGATCGTAGGAGAACCAGACACCCTACCACCTGTCCAAGAGGAAGTGCAAAAATTAGTTATAAAGAATGATGAGAAAAAAAGACCTATGATTTCAATCGAGCGCTTTGCTTTTTATGATTTTGCAAAAACCAGTTATGCCGTCATACAGACTGGAGAACGACGGTTTTATGGATGCTTTATGCTTAGAAAAGGTGTCATACCACCAGAAGAGTGATAAAAATGTCGAATAAAAATATAGTAATTCTGGGGGTCTTTGTTGCGGATACAGCATACCGTGCGTCGCGCCAACCAGAAATGGGCGAAACAATAATCGGAAATGAGTTCTCTCTAGGACCAGGAGGCAAGGGATCTAACCAAGCAGTCGCTGCGGCGTTGGCAGGGGGAAATGTACATTTTATATCACGCCTTGGGAAAGACGATTTTGCCAACATGGCCATAAGACTTTGGGAGCAATCTGGCATCAAACCACATGTGACTCAGCATTCGGATAGCTACACTGGCGCAGCGTATATTTTTATAGAAAACAGCAGTGGAAATAATGCAATAATCGTCAGCCCTGGAGCCGCTGCAGATATAAACGACGATGATATATTGGCTAATAAGGAATTAATTCAACGATCACGCGTATTTATGACACAACTTGAACAGTCACTTGATGCTGCGAATACAGCTCTCGGTTATGCGAAGGAAGGGGAGTCAATCACTATCTTAAATCCCGCTCCGGCCCAACCGTTGGGGAAAAATATTCTAAGACTATGCGATTTTGTTACTCCAAACGAAATAGAGGCAGAACAGATTACGGGAATACCTGTTAAAACTGTTAGTGATGCAGAGGTTGCAGCAGATAAGTTACTTGAAAAAGGTGCCAGCGCTGCGGTAATTACGCTTGGGGAACAAGGTGCACTGTTTAAAGATAGTAAACAAATAATCCATCAACCATCATTTCAAGTTGGGCCAATTGTTGAGACTACTGGTGCTGGAGACGCTTTTAATGGAGGACTTGCTGTAGCATTAGCAGAGGAAATGCCAATTGATAAAGCACTTCGTTTTGCATGCGCCACAGCTAGCATTTCAGTAACACGACCAGGCACAGCACCATCAATGCCAGATAGAAATGAAATAGACACACTACTCACTTAACGTAGTTTCCGGTCATAGATGGGAAACTTTTAAAATTATACCGCATCAGATAAATGATGATTGTAGGGTTTTGCAGTCGATGGGAGCTCCCTATTAATCCGATACTCAGGATCACTTAGCTGCCGTCTTAAAGCATAAAACACCTCTTTCAATCCATCTACAAAACCATGGTTTGGTTCAGGTAAATCATGCTTAATTAGCCGGTGTAATCGCGGAAGATTATGATATGGAACCATGGGAAACATATGATGCTCCACGTGATAATTCATGTTCCAATAGATAAATCTACTAAAGAAATTCATATAGACTGTCCGAGTATTTAACCTGTGGTCAAGTACATTATCAGCCAGACCAGTATGCTGGAGCAAACCTGTCATAATTAAATGCCATGAGCCTAAAATGGCTGGACCGACGCCGACAAGCATCAGTGGCAAAATAGATTTTTTAATCAATGCTAAAAGCACCACACAAATTACAATTAAAACCCACACTCTTGCTATTCTCTGCGCCTCATCCACATATTGAGGAGGCGTAAACTCCCGCTCTTCTTCATTCAATCCTTGCACTGCATGACGAAAAGTTGCTTTCAAACCCTCAAAGGTGTGTAAACCAAAAAACAACATTGCAACTTTGATTAAATCTGGCGGCCGCATGGTTACTATCTCGGCATCGCGACCAACAATGATTGTATCTGTATGATGTCTTGAATGACTCCACCGCCATAAAACCGGATTCCGAAAAAGCATAAAGCAAGCTATTTGATAAACAAAGTTATTCATCCATTGGGTTTTAAATGCGGTTCTGTGGCCTGCTTCATGCCACCTACTGTCGGCACCCGCTGTATAAAGCAGTGAATAAACCAGCCAAAATGGTAAACAATAAAGAGTGCCCCATAGCAAAACACCCAGGATCGCAGTTAATAAAAGTAAGAGATAATATATCAAAGTATCCCTAATAGCAGGTAAATCTCTGCGCTGCATAAGGTCTTTCATGTCTTCTCTTGAGATATCACTATGATACCACTTTGCAGCAGCCAGCCCCTTATTTTCAGCATCTTTAGCAGAAGGCCCCAATAAACTGTAATCACGAAGCATTTTCACAAACCTGTTATTTCAAGTAACATCGCTCTCAAATATTATTAAATAAAATTTTATATCTAATATATAGCGCTCAATTGGATTAGGGCGATTATCACAAAGATGATCGCAAAAAGTATTTTTAGAATGGGAAACGGTATTGACTGCATAGCATTCCCATAATTTGAGCTTTTCATCTTTTCGTCCATATCACTGACTAGAAGTGTCATATTTGTAAGCAGTCTTATGATCCCAAAAGAACCAATTAAACACGGTCCAATGACTGAAGCTGCAACTACACTTTCTTTTCCCTCAATATCCGCAAATACAATAACCATCATTGTGGATAATTGAGAAATTGTCGTAAGCACCATCACAATCATGAAATAATAGAATGTGCTTGTTTGAATAGATGCTCTTAAAGTTTGATCCATTGTGGTCCCTCCTATAGCTGAGGAAAGTTTAGCAAGCCAAAAACAAATTTTCTACATATCTCGAAAATAACGTAAAGTAATTTTTCTGGTATAATACTGATCTTCATTACGATTTTGTAAAATCAGGAAACAAAACCCTAAATTTAAAACTTTTCATTAAACAACAATAATATTAAAAACCCAAAGGTTATGGTAAATTGTGATAATGTGACTTCCTAAATAAACTAACAGAGTAAGAAGATTAAAATTTTGATAAATGGCTAATCCTTTGTATGATAATCTGATAGGTGAGCATGCAACTAATGACGCATGCTTTTTGAGGCAACCTGGAAAGCCAGGTATTAGTTTCCGTCAATTTTCTGAACGAACAAGCCAAGTTGCAAATCTGCTTTTGAAACACGGCCTGAAGCCTGGAGACCGAGTTGCAGTGCAGGCTTCTAAAACTATAGAAATGGTCATCTTGTACGGAGCGACCATTCAAGCAGGAGGTGTTTTTCTTTCATTAAACACAGATTATAAGAAAGATGAAATCTCGTACTTCATCAAAGATGCTTCTCCAAAAATCTTTGTATGTGACCCGCAGAAACGGAAAGATCTAGAGGACATCGCAGACCAAGTTGGTTCGCAAGTCTTAACTTTGGACAAAGATGGGCAAGGCAGCCTGCAATCTCAAGCCAATATCTTGTCGAAAACATTCAACACTATAGATAGGGGACCTGATGATTTAGTCGCTCTTCTATATACTTCCGGCACTACAGGACGGTCTAAAGGGGCGATGCTAACCCAGAATAACTTGCTCTCGAATGCAAAAACTTTGAAAAATTTGTGGGAAGTCAATGAAGATGATATTCTTATTCATGCATTACCAATCTTCCATACCCATGGCCTATTTGTGGCCTTAAATACGGCGCTACTGGCCGGGGCTGAGGTAACGTTTTTACAGAAATTTGAAATCACCGAAATTATTGAGGCAATACGCGCTTCAACACTTCTAATGGGTGTCCCAACTTTTTATACTCGGCTGTTAGCAGATGAACGACTTACAGCCCACCTTACAAAAAATATGAGATTATTTATCTCAGGAAGTGCACCACTTTTAGCCGAAACTCATGAAGAATTTACCAGGCGGACAGGCCACTACATTCTAGAAAGATATGGAATGACCGAAACGAATATGATCACTTCTAATCCATACAACGGTGAAAGAAGACCTGGTACGGTTGGTAAACCCTTACCTGATGTTGAAATCCAAATAAATGATTCACAAACGGGAAGGGAAAATGCCGACGGCGAGATTGGCATGATAGAAGTACGTGGACCAAATGTTTTTAAGGGTTATTGGAATATGCCTGACAAAACTGCTCTTGAGTTAAAGGAAAATGGATTTTTTATTACAGGTGATTTAGGAAAATTGAGTTCTGATGGATACTTATCGATTGTGGGTAGGGAAAAGGACTTGATAATAAGCGGGGGTTACAATGTGTACCCCAAAGAGATTGAGGATGTACTGAACGAAATAGAGAAAATTGATGAAACAGCAGTGTTTGGTATTTCGGACAACGATTTTGGAGAGCGAGTGGTTGCTGCTGTTGTGATGGCAGAAAATGAAAGTTTCAATAAAAGCGAAACTGAGATTTTTGTTAACGACAAATTAGCTCGCTATAAGCAACCCAAGGAATACTTTGTGTTAAAATCTCTGCCACGAAATTCAATGGGCAAAGTTCAGAAAAACGAATTACGAAAAAAATTTTCCATGTGACGAGCTTACCGCAATCTCCTTTAAGTTAAACAAATAAACTTGACCTTTGAGCCACATAATGTAAAAGATCTTTTACATC
>Ga0213865_10000031_pt1 | contig 76835 bp, 66 predicted proteins | sample PICome_6_FD_160100 | JGI IMG/M metagenome (GOLD analysis project Ga0213865, IMG submission 160100) | Coastal seawater microbial communities near Pivers Island, North Carolina, United States - PICO282 | ecosystem: Environmental > Aquatic > Marine > Coastal | place: USA: North Carolina...
GAATCAGATAGAGGCCATCAACGATCTTACCATCCAATGCATTGACGAAGGCCTCCATTAGGATGGCAAAAGCTGGCTGAGATAATGCAAAGAGAGCAAAGCCAAAAATAGCGAACACAAAGAAACGCACGAACGGCCCTAAGTAGGACAATATGCGCCGATAAGTCATTGCAAAGTCGACATCAGATGTCATCGCATTATTCTCCGGCCTTACAAGACACATTAAATAGCTTGCCCGATTATTCGCGCTTTCAGGTAGTTTCTATGCTAACCCGAACACCGAGGATAGAAAGTCACGGCCGCCAATCGCTATAAACGCATAACAGCGCACTGCACTGTGAATACTCGGCCCATTCTAAATCTTTGCGCGGTAAAATTCATAGACTACATAATACTGCTAATCTACCCTGCGACGAAAGACCGCTGCGATTATCGGGCGTGGCTATACCCTACCCATCCAGAGGGACCGGAAAATTCACCGCCGAAAACCTCTTAATCACTATATAAAATCTGCACATCAAATTGATATACTTGATCGCATAGGTACTAGAAGCATTGAACGCATCACTCAAGGCGTCACTCGGAATCGCCTGGGGATGGACACGGATGTAATTTAAACCAATCAGCCTAGGCGAGCACACAATGAAAAATAAGTATCGCACACTCTGTATATTTTCGAGTTTTGATAAAAATAGCTTCGTACGGCCCTACGTCTATCACTTAGTGCAGAATTTACACAGCCAACTGGATTGCACCAAGTTTCTATTTATTTCAACATCAGAAATATTAGATGCGAGGGATATCGTCCGCTTAAAATCAATGGGTATCGAAGCACACAAGCGAGAAAATACTGGTTATGATTTTGGATCATATTTTTTCGGCCTTGATTTGGAAGCTAACGATTTAATCCAGTATGATAGGGTTTTTTTCGTGAATGACAGCATTTACGGCCCATTTAACAAAATAAACAATTTGACCGATCGATTTGACCAATTTGACTATTGGGGCTTAACAGATAGCTGGCAGCATGCCTATCACTTGCAATCCTATTTTTTATGTATCAACAAAACCGCTTTTAAAGAATTACTAGAATTCAAACACAGATATAAATTTCCAAATGACTACAAACAGGTTGTACTGCAAGGCGAAGTCGGCCTATCTCAGTATTTCTTATCGAAAGGAAAAAACTTGTGCTGTACATTCCCTACAGAGCAACTAATCGGATACAAAACTGCCACCGCAAAGCAACTAACCGAAAAGCCTAAGCGCTTAGCCAGACGTCTCTACGCTAATTATTTCAGGAAAAAAGTCCTTAATATTAATCCATGCTCGGTCTTTTGGAGATTACTTCTGGAACAAGGCCACCCCTTTCTTAAAAGGAAGCACTTCACGGACGATGCAACAATGATCGAGCACTGCGGGGAATGGACATCAAAAATAGATCGGCAATATACGGATGCCATGCAAGCCATGTATAGCAACATCGTTACAGTTCGTTCAGCTGTATGGCCCACAGAGAAAGTACGATCCTTCTCGAAAATCTTATTTTTATTAAAGTCTAAGATGAAAAAGCGGCGATATATCGATGGTCTATCCAGAGTCGTCAAAGAAGGTAGCTGACGAATCGCAAGCAACTCCAATTTAAACGCTTGAAGTGCCCGATCTTCGATAATGCCCCCAATACGGCAGTCTGCGGATACTTTATAGGCGCCTACTTAGAAGACAGGTAAGCCTGCTCTAGGGCAAGCAGATCTTTTTTCCTACCTTTAATTTTTTTTGCAGGATTTCCGTAGTAAATGCTCCACTCATCTGTAGACTTGGTCACAACAGCAGCGGCTCCTGTTGCAGTACCCTCCGCTATAGTGACTCCAGGAAAAATTATTGAGTTGGTGCCGAGAATAGAGTGCCGGCCTATTTGCACTGGTTTTTTACTTTCGTTTTTGTATTCATTAGGCACAGTAGGATTAGTGAGTGTTCTTCCGCTGTAATCGTCACTCTGAGAAAATATATGACAGCCATAGGCCAAACCGACGAAATCTTCAACAAATATACCTTTTTCTCCTCCTGCTAAATTGCAATACGCCGCAATATGCACATTGCTACCCATCACAATCCTTCCAGATAGCAGGCAAAAATCGTCTATCCGACTGTCGCTGCCAATTTCGATTTCGCTGGCATTATAAATTGAAGCTTTATCACTGATAAGAACGTTTTCTCCTAGCATCTTGAATCCCATCCCCTGGATCTTTTCCGCGCATAGATAGGCCATATATTCCTCCGGTAACTGCTTATAATGGAACGCATACTGTATATATTAAAATTAAATAAACCCGACTTATTATATACTTCAAGCCTACTCTAGCTGAGACTACAATTTACCAATTTTGAGCTGCCGCCAAAAACTACGATTAACGAAAGCTATTTATTTGAGAACCCACAAAAATGATACCTTTTAATAGAGCTTGCCTTACTGGTTCAGAAGAAAAATTTGTTATAGATGCTATTAGGAGCAAATCTATAAGCGGTGACGCCCAATATTCAGCTAGAGTACAGGCGTGGTTTGAGACAGCATTAAACAGCTACCGCGCATTGCTCACTCCATCGTGCACTGCGTCATTGGAAATGGCAGCAATACTTTTAAATATTGAGCCTGGAGACGAAGTCATTCTGCCAAGCTATACGTTTGTGTCGACAGCCAATGCGTTCATTCTAAGAGGCGCAACTCTTAAGTTTATTGACATCCGACCTGACACGATGAACATGGATGAATCATTAATCGAAGCCGCGATAACGCCTAAAACAAAAGCAATCGTGCCCGTCCACTATGCAGGCGTTGCTTGCGCAATGGACGAAATTATGAGTATTGCTGAGCGGCATAATCTATATGTGATAGAGGATGCCGCTCAGGCGATGCTGTCAACATATAAAGGGCGACAGCTAGGATCGATAGGACACATAGGAGCATTCAGCTTCCATGAAACAAAAAACTTTACTAGCGCCGGTGAGGGCGGGCTAACCATAATCAATGACCCCTCCTTCATTGAGCGTGCTGAGATTGTGCGGGAAAAAGGCACCAACAGAAAGCAATTCTTTAGAGGACAGGTCGACAAATATAGCTGGGTTGACGTAGGCAGCAGCTTTTTAATGAACGATGTAAGCGCTGCTTATTTATGGGGTCAAATTAATGAGGCGAACTCCATCATTGCAGCTCGACGTAGGATTTTCAATCGATATTATGAAGGGCTGCAATCGCTTCAACAAACTGGACACATACAACTAAGCATTGCACCTGGCACAAACACATGTAATGCGCATATGTTTTACATTAAGACACAAAATAACGCCGTTCGTCAGAAACTAATAGCATACCTTAAAGATCAGAAAATCACGTCCGTATTTCATTATATACCTTTACACTCATCCACGATGGGGCAGAAAGCAGGTGCGTTTGTTGGAACCGATGTTTACACGACAGTTGAGAGCGAAAAACTGTTGCGGCTACCTATGTATTACGGACTGAAAGACTCGCAAATAGACTTGATCGTATCAGCAATAGCCGACTTTTACAGGGATTGATTCATTGAAATCTAAGCAACCTATAAGTTTTTTGATCTACGCCCCCCCTTACGATGAACTGAGCGGGGGAGCTATCGTCTTACACAAGCTGTGCTTTTTGCTCAACAGTATGGGCTATAAATCCAGCATCTGGCCATACATCTACAACGATAGCTTAACAAAACGATTAAAAAGAATGATCGGTTTGCGCAAAAGAGGACAAAAAAATTCATATCACCTAAGCTCTCACTACCCAAACAATCTTGCAAAGAACTCGGATCTAAATAAAAGCACCGTAGTGATTTATCCCGAAGTGATCGCAGGAAACCCGCTTAACCATGACAAGATAATTAGGTGGTTTTTACATAAACCGGGCTTTCATACAGGAACCATTGACTTTGGCGATAACGAGCTGTACTTTTTTTTCGACCAGCATTCAAATGATTCTAACATCAACTCTAACAACGAAAATAAGCTCTCCGTCGTCTCAGTCAATCCGGAATACAAGGATCTGGAGCTGAGTGACAGAAACGGATCCTGCTATATCATGAGGAAAGGGCACGACCGCCCCACTGTACACAACCTAAATAACTCAATTAAAATCGATGGAAAAAGCCACAAAGAAATCGCACAAATATTTAATCAATCAGAATTCTTCTATTCCTATGACGAAATGACCATGTATTCACAGTTCGCCGCGCTCTGTGGATGCACCAGTATCATTATCCCTGAGAATTACAACTGCAGGCAGGACTGGGTAAATAATCACCCCATAGGGAAGTACGGCGTCGCATATGGGGAAGAAGACATCGAACATGCAAGGAACACGCAACATAAGTTACGTAACTATTTCGATGAGCTTGAGAAAACATCGAAGGAAGAAGTGAATCAATTTATTCAAAAATCAAAATATTTTTTTAATCTTCTATGAATCAAACGACAATTATATTTGTTACTTATAATAGCAGCCATTTGCTTAGCTCAGTACTCCCACAACTGAATGGCTATAAAACCCTTGTATTCGATAATAACAGCGTCGACGACACCGTCCACCGATGCCAGCAAGAATCTCCGAACACGGAGATAATAGCCAACAAAATAAATATAGGTTATGGGCGCGCCGCAAACGCAGCCATTAAACATATCAACACGCCTTATGCCTTTTTAGTCAATCCGGACGTCAGCATAAATACAGAGCAGTTTGATGCTCTTGAAGATAGCATAAAAAAAATAGAGGGGGACTGGTTTTATATTGCCCCAAATACCGGTCATGCAGTCGCGGACATAGTCGCTCCGCCCACTGACAATATGAAAAGAATATCTCATGCAACTGGATGCGCACTGCTCTTTAATGTGGAGAAATTTTTAAGCCTTGGAGGGTTCGATGAAAATATCTTTTTGTATTATGAGGAAATGGATCTTTCTATGCGCGCCAAAAATAAAGGCCTTGAAATGTATTATGCCGAGAATATTGAATTTCCACATAATTCGAAACAATCTGTTGCCTACAGTGACGACTTAGAAGCACTAAGAAATTGGCATTTTCAGTGGTCATCGCTGTACTATAAAAAGAAACATGCACTGTGGGGGAGACTTATCGAAGGGTTGTTCAAAAATCTAATCCTAAGCCTAGGCAGGCAGGCTTTCTCTAACAAAAAAAACTCAGCGAAATATCAGGTTAAGCGCAAAGCGACGCAGGCGTTCATACAAGGCAAGAAAGCATTTTCAAAAGATGGCCAGCCATTTAATCCGGCATGGAACACGCAGAAAAAATAGACTGGCTTAATATTTTATATTCCAGTAATAAAAATTAAACGGTGTTATCACGCCTTAGCGACTCACACTCGCTCAAAAAAAATCTTGTGCACAATAGAAAAAAGCCAACCTATAACCATTACACATAAACCCGATGAAAATAGTCTTCGCTTTCTACTTTTCTTAACCACGCAAACAACCTATATCTTGTGACAAAAATAATGTAATCAATTTACGGCATCTGCCTCATAAATTCGTGCCCGCATGGAGATTTTTCAAAAAATCCTCAACTATGAAAATCAGGATAATTCAAAGTAAAAAAATAAGACCAAGCTTATAGCGTAGAAGCAGACACCTCAACCCTGTCAATATTTCAAACTGTGCAGCCACCGAATTAAGGTTAACAGCATAAAGAAACCGCAGCATAATTTACTTAATGAAATTATTTTCCACACGCCCAATCATTAGACGCGCCGCTTTCTCTTCCGAAGAACTCTTGCCAAATTCGTTATTCAGTCGGCAAAAATAGCCGCTAATCATACATGCAAATTATCAGCGGGACGCCTCCAAAAACGTTCCGCAATAGTTTTTTATGACAGTGTCTTTCATAGCAAGATAAACTGAGCAACCTTAAATCATCTTACTTTTTTTGTCTGCACGAGTGAGCGCCCATAACCCCGCATACTTATTAAAGTTATTTTGCGCATAATTAATAGCAACCAAATAGCCGACCGGCCCATCAAGAATACCACCTCTAAAAATATAGATATGTACAAAAGTCCAGAGCGAGCGCAATGTTGCCAATGTTAAGCTATTACAGCGCTTGCCCTGCCTGAAGTACTTTTGCGAACCCAGCCACGCATAGTCAATATTTTTTTGTAATGCATGACCATAATCGCGATTGCTGTAGTGTAATAATCGCCCCTTAGCTATTACTGTTGTACCCACCGCAGGAATAAGTTCTTCATGCACTTCAGCACTGGTGAACTCAGCCCCTTCACGCCGTGCCATCCGCAATGGCGCCCTTGCACTTCTGCCGTAATCAAGTCGTTTACCATAAGCCATCACGCCCCATGGCATTTTTACAGCTGTCACTTTGCTTTGTTCTGTTATTAAAAATGTTTTTAGCCACTGCTGCATATCCTCATCTAATGCCTCATCGGCATCAATAGCTAACACCCAATCGCAACTCGCTTTTTCCAGCGCGCGCTGCTTTTGCACACCAAAGCCTGGCCAGTTAGTGCTATAAATATGATCGGTGTACTCTGCAACTATTTCTAAAGTCCGGTCGGTACTGCCGCTATCCAACACAATAATTTCGTCAGCCAAAGCCTTAACGGATTCAAGACAACAACGAATTCGGTCTTCTTCGTTTTTGGTAATGATAGTTACCGACAGAGTCATTTTATTTGACATAAGTAATCCAAAAAATAAGCAATATTATATAAATGTGAAGTACTTTAATTGGCGGCGCATTTTCCAATTACGCCAAAAATTCGCTGGCTTTTTATCTTGCCAATCGGACTCAAGCATCTCTAACGCTGCTTGATAAACGCGGCCGGCCGAATGACCATCAAGAAACGGCGTAACGGATGCGCCATAAGCTTTAATAGCTCGCTCCAAGTCAGCATCGGCATCTAGCGCCTTTTCGATAGTAAGCTCCAGCTCCTCAGGATCGTCAATGTCTAACAGGCAATGGTGTGGCGCACGATTTTTAAACGTGACGACCGGCTTATTTAGCAGCAAAAACTCCTGCAAGATCGATGAATTATCACAAACCATTACATCGGCGCGGTGCAGCGCATCAACGACACCGTCCGTTTCACAAAATTGGAGGTTAGGTCCTGCTAGTGATTGATATTTAGCAACCGTTGCCGAAGCCATCTTAGGGTGCAATGTAACAATCCACTGCCATTGCCCAAGCTCACTTAAGCGCCTGATATAAGGATATAAAATTTCGGCGCTGGAGAGCCTAGGCGTAAAAGTCGACGCAAAGAGAATTTTCGGTCGGCCTGAGCCGCTGCTCGCAGCCGTACCCAAGGGCGGTTGATAGGCAAATAAACTATCGAGCTTGAGCCAACCTGTTTCACATACTCGAAAGTACCGCCTGCGCTGAGCCATTGGCTGCAACATTGACGTGCGCCCTGGTCCTTCCGTGCAATACAAGTCGAATAGGCCCCGCTCGGGGTAAGTATTACCGCGCTTGTCTTCATTTAAACCATGAAAAACCTGCACCTTTAGCCCCGGAATAAACGACGGCACACGATCGCCAGGAACAAATACAGCCGCAGGATTCAATGCGATAGCTGCAGCTGCATCAGGCACACTTACCTCTTCAGCTCGGAGATAGCGTCGGTCAGCCTCTTGGCCTACTAATAACCAATGAACGGTACCACCATGCGCCAGAATTTCGGCCTGCAATGGCCGTAAAATCGCAAAGGCGTAATCTTGCTCAATATAAAATAATGCAGTAAAACTCAATCTTATAGCGCCTAGTTGTCGAAGAAGCGCGAACGTTGGCGTAAACTGCAACGCTGCGACACACTAAATTAAGCCACATCTGGCCTCGAATTGCTCAGCTATGTTGCGCTACTGAGACGCCTAACAGATGTTAAAAATATACAACCTAAATTCTGCGTCATTTTATCCATGGACGCGCCAACAATATACCGAATTTAGATAACCTATGAGCCGATTTTAACGAACTTTTTACTAGTCCATACGACCCGCCTTTTATGAAAATTCTCGTCTACAGCGATTTCAAAAAGATCAGTCATAGCGTTAAACCTGAATCTGAAATATTTATTGGGCTGGCAAAACTAGGCCACGAGCTGACCGTTTGCTCGCCAGAGTTTGGCGATGAGCAATACTTCCATACAGCAGGTATTGCCACTATATCTACAGGCCAGCGCCATAAAATAAGCATTTCGGCAATTAACGTGCTGCGCAAAGAATTGCGGCGCGGTGACTATGATATTGTTTATGCTACTAATTCACAGAGTATTCCAACCGCCGCCTTTGCCACAATTGGGTACCGCGCCAAACTGGTTGCTTACCGAGGCACAACTCGCGGCCTAAAACGAAGCGACCCTACCTCCTACCTAACGCTGCTACACCCGCGCCTCGATGCGGTTATCTGCGTCTCGCAAGCGGTGCAACAGGCAGTAATAGCCAAAATCTGGCAAAGAAATTGTGTGCTCACTACCATTTTCAAAGGTCATGACCTTGCTTGGTACCAACAGCCACCCGCCAATTTGACCGATTTGAATATTCCGACGGATGCCTTTGTTGCCATTGCCGCTGCGCGTTTCAGACCCACCAAAGGCCTCAGTGTACTAATTGAAGCCGCAGGCCTGCTAGCTGACCTACCTAACTTCCACTTATTAGTAGTCGGCAGCGGCGCCGATCAGCCGCCCTACGTAAACGCCATTGCAAATAACCCTATGCGCGAGCGCATTCATTTAACTGGCTTACGTGGCGATGCGCCACAATTAATCGCGGCTAGCCAAGTGCTCGTGCAAGCATCGATTGATGGTGAGGGCCTGCCGCGCTCAATTTTAGAAGGCTTAGCTTATGGCGTGCCTGCCATTTCAACTACAGCTGGCGGTGCTAAAGAGATTTTACAAGAGGGCCAAACTGGCTTTGTAGTACCCACTCAAGATCCCGCCGCTATCGCTGAAAAGATTCGCTATCTCTACAATAACCCCGAGCAGCTGAGCGAGATGTCCGAGCGCTGTCGCGACGCAATCAGCAAGCAGCTTTCATGCGCCACCACGGCCAACGCCTACGCTCATTTTTTTGAGTCTTTGCTCACTCCGCAAAATTGACAGTATTGTGCTCACGCGAATTGATAGAATGCTCCCGAAAATTTGCTCAATGCAATATTTGCCATAACAAGCCAAAAACCTATGCCAATTACACCACCCACAGCTAAGCCATTTTTATCGCCATGGATCGACGCCTGATATGGCGCGTACTGATAACAGACTCTTACATATTGCACCTGGGTTCGCTGGGGTGGCTAGAGACCTTGAGACTATGGAAGCAAAGTTTGCTGCCAACGCCGACGTCTTATATGCCAAGCGTAACGTGGTTAAAAAAGTACAACTTGGCGCACACACGCTAGTGGCAAAGGCCTTTAAACGGCCGTCTTTCATACAGGCATTTATTTACGCGAATTGCCGAAAATCTAAAGCACTTCGTGCCTTCGAGCACGCCGCGCGACTAGAAGGGCTGGGTATTTCCACCCCTCTACCCATCGCTGCCATTGAGCATACAAAAAACCATCAGTTAACAGATAGTTACTACATTACCCTACATCACCCGCACGACTACTCAATGGAAGCCGTTCTACATGCGATTGAAAAACTCAACAGTTCTGATAAAGCAAATGACGCCGCTATTTTTAGGAGGAATTTAGCCACATTACGCTCCTTCGTTCGCTTTACTTTCACCATGCATCAAGCAGGCGCTCTTCACTGCGATCACAATGCGGGTAATACACTGATACGAGAAAACGGTAACGATTATGAGTTCACTATTATTGATATCAATCGCATGCAATTCAAAAACCTTACATTACGCGAAAGACTCAATAATTTTGTACGCTTGAGTGACCATCCTATAGTTTTAAAAACCATTGCTGACAGTTACGCGCAATGTATGAAAATCCCCGGCGATGCCTGCTTCGAGCAACTCATGCGCTTAAAGCGACAGCATTGGCGTAGGCTGCGGCTAAAGAAACGATTGAAAACATTAATCGGTCGTCAAGGTAAGCCTAATGAAACCTGAAAAAATTTATTCTTGGGATGGGCACTCCGATCAGCCGCATGTAACGAGAGACAAAAGAGTCAAACGCGGACTTTATCGTCAAGGCTGGCTGGGTTCGCTGAAAACGCTACTAACCTCTCTCGTGCTACCGGTAATTGGCTTAAAGATGTTATTTAAGCCTCGCACTCTGATTGGTCAAAAAATAAATATGATTGGCCTGTGCGTTAATATCGATACGCCTCTTCAAGAAAAAAAATCAGTTTCAACCAATGATCTGCAAAAAATGACGATTGATCTTGGGGTGAAAGATCTTTTAATACGCCTGCCGCTGTCTGATATAGAAAATCTAGACACGCATATTGCTTTTATTAAGGCATTTAAAGACCGCGACGTACTGGTCAACATCCTACAAGATCGTCGCCACATTGAAGACCCACTGCTGCTGCATAAAAGTCTGGACGCAATTTTTAAAGCGTTAAATACAACCGTCACGCATTTTCAAATAGGCAATGCAGTTAATCGTCGTAAATGGGCGTTTGTCTCTCTAGATGAATACTTTCGATTTTTTTCTGTCGCACAAAAATTGCGTGACCAAAGCTACCCTTCTTTACAATTAATTGGCAGCAGCATTATCGATTTTGAGCCACCCAATTTTGCTCGATCTGTATGGCATAGATATCCCATTCACTACGATGGCGCGGCTGCACTTTTATATGTTGACCGGCGCGGCGCGCCAGAAAACAAACAGCTTGGCTGCGATTTGATAAGTAAAATAAATTGGTATCACCAAACAATAACCTCCAGTAATAAATGTTCAAAAAAACTATGGATCACTGAAACTAATTGGCCATTGTTAGGCACCGAGCCCTTTGCTCCAGCTGTAGGTGACTGCATGGTGAGTGAGCAAAAGCAGGCAGCTTATTTGGTACGCTATTTTTTATTAATGTTTGCGAGCGGTCGTATTGAAAGATGTTATTGGCATCAGCTAGTCGCCCCAGGATATGGCCTAATCGACAACCGAGGTGAAGTACTGCGCAAGCGGCCCGCCTATTACAGCTACAAGCTGCTATTGCAGCTTTTTGATGGCGCCACTGTGCTCAATTTTTCGGAGGATAAAAGTGGAATTTATCGCTTAAAAGTCAAAAATAATTGCGGCCTAGTTGAAGCATGCTGGGTCAATGGTGGCGAACAAGGCATCGCAGTAAACAGCAACCAGTATGCTTTTGAACACACTGGAAAACCCTGCATTACAGAAAAATCGAGTCTGCTGCGCCTCACTGACAACGTAGTGTATGTACTCGATTACCCATTGCCACGTGACAGCTATGCAAACTGACGCTATTGAAATAATACTAGGCAATTCCAACAAGCGCTTTTCAGGCGTCACATCTACCATGCTGCAAGTACTCCCCTATCAGCAGGAAAAAGTTGGCATTGCGGTACTCGGCAGTCATCACATGCCAACTGACGTTCCAATCCTAAGCTTTTTAGACTTTCTTCGCCTTTGTCAAAAACCTTTATCTGATGGTCGCTATCGCGTATTTCACGCGCGAAGAAATGACGAAATGATTCAAGCCCTCGTTGCTAAAAAGCTATTTGGCGCAAAAATTAAAATTGCTTTTACCTCTACCGCCCAGCGCAGCCACAGTGGCTTTAGCCGTTGGTTGATGCGGCAAATGGATGCAATTATTAGCACCTGTAATGCAGCCGCAAGCTATCTCATTGAGCGCAAGCCCGACATTATTATTCCTCATGGTGTGGACACCACCACATACAGCCCTGCGATATCACGGCAGAGCGCCTGGAAGAGAACCGGCTTGCCAGGCAGCTATGGCATCGGGGCATTCGGTCGGGTACGGCACTCCAAAGGCATCGATATTTTAGTGCAGGCCTCCATTCCATTACTGGCCAAATTCCCTGACGCTACAGTGATAATTTGCGGTGAATGTATCGCACGCGATCAACCTTTTTTACACAAGCTGCAAGAGCAAATAAAAGCAGCCAATCTTTCCGAGAGATTTATATTTTTAGGTAAGCGGCCGTTTACGGAGCTACCCGCACTTTTTCAAAGTATGTCAATTGTGACTGCACTAAGTCGCGAGGAAGGTTTTGGGCTTACTCCACTTGAAGCAATGGCATCGGGCACCGCTGTTTTAACGAGCGAAGCTGGAGCATGGCAAGATATTATTCGCAATGGTATCGATGGGTACTGTGTACCTACCGATGATGTGGAGGCTGTTAAAAGCAAACTCAATGCCATGCTGTCTGATTTAGATGCCACACACAAAATGGGCATGACAGGCCGACAACACATGGTCGAGCAATACACCGTTGAGCAGGAAGCTGAAGAATTAAACCATTTTTTAAAAAGCCTTAGCTCTGTACAAAAACACTAAGTAAGAGATATCCAAGCGAACAACTGGGCTGATCCCATCAGCATTTAGAATCCACTTGTCCAAGTACGCCCGTAAGGTAGAATTATTCTCATGCCAAAAAAGTCGCTCTATCATCCTCGCCACTGGCCAAGCTGGCTCGCCATTTTTTTTCTTCGGCTTATCGCTGCGCTCCCCTTCAAAGGCAAATTACTGGTCGGCAAAGCCATTGGCTTGCTCGCCTATCGCTTAATAAAAAAACGTCGGCATGTTACTGAAACGAATATTCGACTGTGTTACCCCGAACTCAATAGTCAACAACAACAAGCACTAGTGCGTGATATTTTCATTCAAAACAGTATAGGTTTTTTTGAAATCGCATGGGCTTGGTGGCTCAAACCAGAAGATATTGCCGGACGCTACACTTTTGAAGGCCTTGAGCATATAGAGGCGGCAAAGGCAGGTGGTAAAGGTATTGTGCTGGTTGGAGCACATTTAGTGCATCTCGATTTAGCGGGCTTCATCGTCAATCAAATCACGCCGATTGGCACTATATACCGCAAAAATAATAACGCCGTGTTAGAGCACGTAATTACCAAGGGGCGCCAGCGGGTGTTTTCAGCTGTGCTAGAGCGCTCCAATATGCGGCAAATAGTCCGTGAGCTTCGCGCAGGGCAAGTGCTGTGGTATGCACCTGATCAAGACTTTGGTCGCAGACAATCGGTATTCGTGCCTTTTTTTGGCGTACCCGCCTCTACCTTAACAACGACCGCGCAACTAGCACGCATGGGTAGAGCAAATGTGTGTTTTGTATTTCACTACCGCGACCCTGTGACTCACCAATACCGAATCGTTTTTAAACCCATTGATAGCCGCTTTCCCACGGGCGATGAAAAGGAAGATGCGACCATCATCAATAACACCCTCGAAGCCGGCATACGAGAAGAGCCCGCACAATATATGTGGGTGCACCGCCGCTTTAAAACTCGGCCTGAAGGCTCGCCCTCAGTCTATTAAGCCCTAAATTCTTTAGTTTCAGCGAGGCCGAGTCAACATGACCACTGCTGAAGGCCTACTGACTGCGGCTTTTTTTCACTTTGCCCAGCATTGCCAATTCCAATTAAGCGGCAGTCCAACTACAATTTCAATTTGACGACAGCGCACTATGCGCAAGATTATTTGAGGCAAGCAGTATGGCCGGATTCGGCAGCGTTTTTATGCCAGAAATGACCATTGCACGATACGATGGCGAACAATGGAGCCCTAGCGAGTTTGTGCCTAGCGACAAACTCGAGTTCCATCCAGGCGCCCATGGTCTACATTATGCAAGTTCAGTTTTTGAAGGGCTCAAGGCATTTAAGCATGCCGACGGCACAATCAAGCTCTTCCGTATGGATAGAAATCTCGCTCGTCTAGTCAAAAGTAGTAGCCTACTGTCGCTACCGCCAATCGATATAGCCGCAACCGAGCAGATGATTATTGAGGTGGTGAAAAAATTTGCCGAGCAAACGCCTGAGCCGCCAGGGTCGATGTATATTCGGCCCACGCATATAGGCACCGATGCGATTATTGGCGCTGCCGCCTCTCCTTCGCAAACATCCTGCCTCTTTATTTTGCTCTCGCCAGTAGGCAATTACTTTAGTGGCGAAGCCGGCACGCTGCGATTACTCATTGAAGAAAATGGTATGCGCTGCGCCCCGCACATGGGCATGATTAAAAGTGGTGGCAACTATGCCAGTGCGCTTGGCCCCATTCTCCAAGCCAAGCAAACCTACAATGCCGATCAAATATTGTTTTGTCCTAATGGCGATGTACAAGAAACCGGTGCCGCCAACTTTTTATTGATCGATGGTAATGAAGTCATCACTAAAGATCTCGACAGTACTTTTTTACATGGTGTAACGCGCGACTCACTGCTCACGTTGGCAAATGATATGGGCATGGTAGTGACCGAGCGGTCTTTATCGGTTGATGAGCTACTACAGCGCGTAGCAAACCCAGCATGTGAAGCAGCACTATCGGGTACCGCTGCAGTACTCACACCAGTGGGTACATTAATTCGTGATGGTCAAGAGTATACCGTGGGCAACGGCCTAGAAGGACCGGCCACGCGCAAGCTGCGCCAAGCGCTCAACGACATCCAATGGGGTAAAGTTGAAGATAACCATGGTTGGCTGACATCGATTTAGGCATGTGAATTTCTATTTTTGCATGGCCGGAGTTACCCGCAGTACTTCTTCGGGGGTTGTGTAGCCGGCGGCAATTTTTTTAGCGCCCGCTAGGCGCAGAGTACGCATACCCTCACGCATACCACACTGGCGCAGTTCATCCAAATTCAAATCGTCTACCACCAACTGGCTTAAGTCACGCGACAAGGGCAATATTTCATAGAGGCCCTGCCGGCCGTAGTAACCGGTATTACGGCACTCGAGGCAACCGTCAGCCTTGAAAACCTTGTTAGGTTTCGCCACATTCCATGGCTGCGTCAATTCGTTCCACACATCAGAATCAATGGTTGTGGCCGTTTTACAATGCTCGCAAAGTGTCCTTACCAGACGCTGTGCCATAATTCCAATGACCGTGGCGCGAATGAGATAGGCAGGCACCCCCAGTTCCAACATGCGTGATACGGCACTAGGCGCATCGTTAGTGTGCACGGTTGAAATAACCAAGTGGCCGGTAAGCGCAGCCTGCACGGCCATCTCAGCGGTTTCAGCATCACGGATTTCACCAACCATAATAATATCGGGGTCTTGGCGCATTAAAGCCCTAACACCACTTGCGAAATCTAAATCGATTTTTTTCTGAACCTGCATTTGATTAAAGGCAGGCTCAACCATTTCAATCGGATCTTCAATAGTACAAACATTTACCTGCTGGGTAGCCAGCTGCTTTAGCGTGGAATAGAGCGTGGTGGTTTTACCCGATCCTGTAGGCCCAGTGACTAACAAGATGCCATTGGGGCGCTGGGTCATAGACTGCCAACGCTCATAGTCATCATCTACCAAACCTAAATTTTCAAAGCTGCGCAACAACACGTCAGGATCAAAAATTCGCATCACCAATTTTTCGCCAAATGCTGTAGGCATAGTCGCAAGACGCAGCTCAACTTCTACACCATCGGGACTCATAGTTTTGATGCGGCCATCTTGCGGCCTGCGCTTTTCGGCTAAGTCCATACGCGCCAAAATCTTTAAACGACTAGTAACCGCATTGATTACCGCAGGCGGTAACTCATAGATCTGGCACAAAACGCCATCTATGCGAAAACGTATATTGCCTTGCTCTCGCCGCGGTTCGATATGAATATCACTGGCGCGCTGATCAAACGCATACTGCAATAACCAATCAACAATATTAACAATATGTTGGTCGTTAGCGTCGGGGTCTTTGAGCTTGCCCAATTCCAGCATTTGTTCAAAATTAGAAATGACGCTACTGCTCGCGCCACCTACAGCCCCGGACACCGAGCTTACTAGTGAATAAAATTCTACGCTATAGCGCGCAATGTCGGCTGGATCGGCCACAACGCGCACGATAGGTTTTTTTAAGGCATGAGCAAGATCTTCTTCCCAACCGGTAATAAATGGCTGAGCGCTAGCAATTACCACCTGCTCATCATCAACTTCAAGCGCCAAGATCTGATGCCGCTTAGCAAAGGCAAACGACATCACCGCGGTCACTTCGCGGACATCAACCTTCATCGGGTCAATGTGTCTCACCGGCTGAGCCGCGCACTCAGCCAACCAACTAAGTAATGCCGCTATACTCAACTTGTGTCCAGCCCGCTGCCTATTCTCGAACTGCTGCTCGGCAATATAGTTAAGTGGGTGTTGCTCAGTTTCAATCTTGTTGCGACGCTGCGAGGTCAGTCGCTGCATGTCGGTACTTGCCAGCATACCTGCAGCCACTAAATCGTCGAGCAACATGCGCAAAGTTAAAAGGTGCTCGCTCAAAATCAGGGCTCCGTTTGAGTGATTGAATTGAGTCGTTAATGTAGGGGCTATTTTTTTCAGCGCGATTGACCACTATCATGCCAAAAATAAGCGGAAGCATGCGCCCCATGTGTTTAAAGTGTAGCTCGTTAGAGCATGACTGTCTGCGGAGTAAAGCCCGACAAAAACCGAATTTTACGGGTAAACTGTGCATAAATTCGACGAAAGACGAGCGGCATGCTCAGCAATAATATTTAACCTCTTGCAACCAGTTGCTATTTCCTTGATTGATTTATCGCCATAACTACTCTGCCTCTACTTTCGCAAATTGATGGTTCTTGGTACGCTGCAGGGCGACTAATTGCGGTATTCGATCTTCGCCCTCCAATACCGCTTTAATTAAAGAAGGCACCAATGAAACCGCTCTTATTTACCGACTTGCTCGGCCAATTAATCGCGCAACCGTCAATATCTAGCGCCAATCCGGCCTTAGATGTTTCGAATCGCCCAGTCATCGATCTATTAGCCAATTGCCTGCAGGAATTAGGCTTTAGCATTGAGATTCAGGAGCTACCTGGCAACAAAGCCAATCTCATCGCCACACTGGGCAGCGGCCCTCATGGCCTTGTATTGGCAGGGCATACCGATACCGTGCCCTGTGACGCCCCACTCTGGGCATCCGACCCCTTTGCCCTCACTGATCGTGATCAACGGTTTTATGGTTTGGGCACTACCGATATGAAAGGCTTTTTTGCTGTCGCTATCGAGGCAATTAAAGATCTCGACCTGCAAACGCTCCGCCAACCGCTAATTATTTTAGCGACTGCTGATGAAGAGTCGAGCATGGCCGGTGCGCGAGCGCTCACACAAGCTAAAACGTTGCAGGCGCGATATGCCATTGTGGGTGAGCCTACGAACCTCAAACCGGTTCGCATGCATAAAGGCGTCATGATGGAGTCAGTGCGACTGCAAGGGCAATCCGGACACTCTTCAAATCCTGCGCTAGGGCGCAGCGCACTCGACGCAATGCACTTGGTCATCGCAGAACTCATGCAATTGCGTCAACAGTGGGGCAAGCGCTATCAAAATCCGGCCTTTGATGTAGCCGTGCCCACCCTCAATTTGGCAAGCATTCATGGCGGTGATGCACCCAACCGGATTTGCCAACACTGTGAACTACGGTTTGACGTGCGGCTATTGCCGGGCATGCAAAATGATGAGGTTCGACATTCGGTGAGGCAAGCGATCGACAACAGCCTCATAGGGTCTGGTATCACGGCCAACTGCGAATCGCTCTTTGCCGGGGTAGAAGCATTCATAGAGCCAGCCGAGCACGAACTCATCCAAACCGTTGAGCGGCTAACCGGCTATAGTTCAGGAAGCGCCAACTTCGCAACCGAGGCACCGTTTTTGCAATCGCTGGGTATGCAAACCGTTGTGCTAGGCCCAGGCTCTATTGATTGCGCTCACCAGGCAAACGAATACTTAGCCCATGATCAAATAAAACCGGCCATTGCGTTACTCAAAAACCTTATTGGCACCTACTGCATTAACTAACATTTATCGCTGAGCCTTGTGCTATGTCCAACTTAAACGAACCGGCTGATCAACCCGCACCAGAACATAAGCTGGTGCACTGGTTTCGTCATGCAACACCGTACATTAACGAACATCGTGGCAAAACGTTTGTTTTAATGATGGGCGGCGATGCCGTTGAGTCCGACGGCTTGCGTAATATCATTCACGATATCGTGTTGCTCAACAGCCTGGGCGTTCGCATTGTCATTATTCATGGTGTGCGCAAACAACTAGACGAACAGCTAATTAAGAGCGGTATAAAAAGTCAGTTTGTACGTAGCTGGCGGGTAACCGATAAAGCGGCACTAGATGCAGCTATTCAAGCATGCAGCCTTGTTCGCGCCCAGCTGGAAACGCGGCTTTCAATGGGCTTACCTAACTCTCCCATGCATGGTGCCAAAGTTCGCGTAGCATCAGGCAATGTCATCACCGCCAAACCGGCAGGTGTCATTGATGGCGTCGATTTACAGCATGCCGGCTTAGTTAGAAAATTTGATACCGATTCAATTAACACGCTACTAGAGCTGGGCAATATTGTTTTATTATCGCCACTAGGCTATTCGCCGGCAGGAGAGGCGTTCAGCCTAGCCTACGATGATGTTGCGAGCGAGTTGGCTGTTGCCCTTGGCGCTGAAAAATTAATTATTTTTTGTGAGCCCGGCGGATTGCTCTATCAAGAAAACGTTTTATTGCGAGAGCTGTCTCTAGTACAAGCTGAGCAATTGCTCGACCAAGCCAAATCGGCTCCAAGCCACTTAAAAGCAGCTATACATGCCGTGAAACATCACGTGCCTCGCGCACATCTTCTCAACTTTAATAACGACGGAGCACTACTCGAAGAACTTTTCACCGTTGATGGTGCAGGTACTTTAATTTCACAACGCAATTTCGAGTCGGTCCGACTAGCAACCGAGGCTGATATACCTGCTATTCTCGACATCATTGAACCCCTAGAAAGGAGCGGTGTGCTAGTCAAAAGAAATCGCGAAAAACTAACCGCTGAAATTCGTCACTTCACACTCATTGAACGCGAAGGCTTACTGGTGGCACTAGCCGCCCTCTACCCTTATTCTTCATCCGAAGAAAATAGCGCAAGCATCGGCGAAATCGCCTGCATTGCGACGCACCCCGACTATCGTAATGATGCGCGCGGTAAGAAACTACTGCAAACAATAGAAGTAAGCGCTAAAGAGATCGGTATAAAAAAATTGTTTGTGCTGACAACGCAAACAACGCACTGGTTTATAGAGCAAGGTTTTGAGGAAGGATCTCTGGACGACTTACCAAAGCAAAAGCAATTGCTTTACAACTACCAACGCAACTCTAAGGTCTTTACTAAAAAAATATAACTTTAATTATTTTTTATATCACGAAAATGATTAGACCAAGTCTTTTGGCTTTCGTGAAAAGTTTCTGCGATGAAGTTGTTTTGGCTCAGATGGCACCAGCGAAAGCTCAACCGGGCCTGGGGTGGCACTAGTCATGGGCTTTTTGTAGCTATTCTCAAGTGCAGATCCATATAAAAATTCTTCGACAGCTTCAAAATCTGCACCTGCAGTATCGACCAAAACAGGGCGGGCATTTTTAGTATTATCCACTGACTGCAAACCAAAGGAGCTCTGTGTGGTCTTCACGCTTGATTTCAACTCTGCCAACTCTAACTCTTTTTTTACCAGTTGCATCTTCTGAGTTTCAAGCTGCAGCTTTTTGTAGTCTAACAATATTTTCTTTCTCGAAAGCTCCCGCTGCGCTTTACTCAGCTTATTCTTATATGCATGCATATCGGCTGAAACATCCGGGCTGACTGTAGGTTGGTCGGTGCGAAGCGTCCATGGCGCCGCACCAGGCTCGCGAGCACTTTTTGGCTGCTCCACCTCTTGCTGCAGCTTATAGGCATTTTTTTTCTCTGCTACCTTTTTTCGCAATGCATCAACTAAATGATTCTCAGAGTTTGAGAAAATTTTGCTTTCGACAGGCACTACGGGCTCCAGCTGGGCAAGACATAAAGTACATTGCATAACAATACCGCTGGCCTGTATAGCGATAGCAGCAGACACTTCTTCAGTTTTACATTCAGGACAGCTCACAGACATCGTATTTTCACTTTTTGTCGTTGGTTAGCGCAATGATTCAACCAGCAGAAGCATCTTTGAAGGAAGCGAAAATATCTAAACAAAGCGCTTCACTGTGGTTTCGTCAACTTTGTCTTGCAAGGAGCAAAATAGATACCAAACTAAAAATATCAATAAAAAACATGGGCTTAAATAAATTCTGGCTGGTTAAAAAAAGACCAGCTCCGCAAAGTGTAAGGCTAGCCGACACCTCTCATTGAGCTTTATACGCCAGCAAAACGCCCCCTACCATGCCACACAAAGCGCTATGTCTTTAGGCACCATGCATAAGGCGAGGCATTGGACAATCCAAACTTAAGGCAATAGCACGAAGTAATTGCAGCTCTAAAGGCTGCACGACATTATCGTGGGTGACTGCCGTCGCCAATGCTTTTAACACGCGCGGCTTTTGCAACGGGCGCAATGTATTTAACAAAGCCAGTGCCTGCGTAAAAGTATCGAGCGTAATGGCCTGACGATTCACAAGGCGTAAATGCATCAAGCCCAATTTTTTGGCAGCGGCATCAAAGCATGCACTTACAGCCAATTCACTGTTTTGGTTTTTTATAGTGGTATTTTCAAATATATTTTCATAGACCCCAGCGTAACTAACAACTGAGAGGATCGTGCCCAAAGATCGACCGAGCATTTTGATATTACTAACCTGATTAAAAGCTCGAGCAGTTGATTTTACCGGCCATAAATTAATGCGAACGATGTTATAAAGCGACCATTCCAGCAGCTCAATTTTATTATCTGCATGAATAAGCTCGATAATAACTTCATCAAAGGCTCTAAGCTGTCGAGGACTTAATTGTTTAAGGACCGGCAATGCTAAATCTAAAACATCCAAGAACACGCCTTTATCGGTGAGTTCATGCTGCAGTGCCCGCACCATATTAGCAGTTAGGGCATCGCAGTGACTTGAGATGATAGACAGCTGCTTAGTACGGATAATTTCACAGCTATCCAGCAGCAAACAATAAACGAGTGCTCTCGCACCGTAACTTTCATGTGCAGCGTCAACAACGGGGGTTGGCAGCGTAGCGAGCAACTCTCGGGCAAACGCCTGCTGTGCCAATGTGATTTCGCCACCCACATTCGCGATACTCTCAGTGAGCAGCGCGCCCTCAATGGGCTGGCTATACAAGGCATGCGAGCCGGCAAATCCTGCAGTACGGCCATCAATATTTTGGTCTCCTACTGGGCGGTTACCTTCCATCTCAGCGGTCACAGGCGCGACCCAGCCACGATCAATACGCGCAATCCGCTCAGCTAATGGCGGATGAGTTGCAAACAAACCATTCCAAAAAAAAGACACCGCCTGGCCAAAAAACATATGGCTAGCTTCATGTGCTTCGGGATGGATGATTTTAGAACCCTCGCTGAAGCCCCCAATTTTTTTCAAGGCATTGCCAATACCTCCAGGATCACGAGTAAACTGAACAGCCGATGCATCAGCAAGAAATTCACGCTGCCGACTCACTGCGCTTTTGATCAAGTTACCGAAAAAAGTGCCTGCATAACCGATGACCATCAATCCACCGCCAAGCGCCATAAATGGCACGGCGCTATTTTTGTTACCCGACCGACCGCGCATCACTGCGCCACGCGATGCCGCCCTCAACATGTAATAACCAACGCCACCGATGACTAAAATACCGTAAAGGATACCAATCAAACGCATATTCAAACGCATATCACCGTTGAAAATATGACTAAATTCATGCGCAATCACACCCTGCAACTCGCTGCGATCGAGTTGCTCAATGGCTCCTTGAGTAACACCAATTGCAGCATTTTGCGGTGTAGTACCCGCTGCAAAAGCGTTAATCGCAGCCTCATCAAGCACGTAAACCGGCGGCACGGGCGTGCCTGAGGCAATGGCCATTTCCTCAACAATGTTAAGCAGCGTTTTCTCAGACGCATTGCGGCTATTCATATTAATTAACCGACCTCCCATTGCATCTGCTACAACTGAGCCGCCGGCCGATAACTGGCTTAACTTGTAAGTACTACCTAGCAGCACCACCGACAAAACCACCAAAAAAATACCTCCAACAGTTTCAAATGGAAGCATTTGCAAGCTATACAGAAGTGACTGACTATCGTAGCTCGGCAGGCCAGTAGCACCTTGCGAACCGATACTAGAAGACTGGGTTAAAGCGAAAAAGAGGGCAACCAATACGCAGCTGGCAAACACCAAACATAAAACAGCCAGTGAAAAAAGCAGCACCAACAAACCGGTTCGTTTGCGTGCGCGATCTTGTTGTTCAAAAAAATTCATAAAAAATACTTAAAAACTTACTTCGGGCGCAGCTTGTATAGCTGCGCTATCTGCAAACTCAAGCAACTCAGCATCTTGCGCATGACCAAAAGTCGCTGCAAATATTACTGGGGGAAAGCTCTGTCTAAATTCGTTATACAGTGTCACCCCATCATTAAAAGCCTGCCGAGAAAAAGCAACGCGGTTTTCAGTAGAGGTTAGCTCCTCTGATAGGCCCATCATATTTTCATTGGCTTTTAGCTCGGGATAAGCTTCCACAACCACATTAAATTTTGCCATGGCCCCAGCCAAAGCACCTTCGGCACCAATCAAATCTTTCATAGCGGCCGCGCCGCCAGGATTAGCCGCCGCTGCTGCCAAGCCATCTTGCGCTGCATTGCGAGCATTAACCACAGCCTCAAGCGTTTCGCGTTCATGCGCCATATATTTTTTTGCCACTTCAATCAGATTGGGAATGAGGTCGTAACGACGCTTCAACTGCACTTCAATTTGCGCGAATGCATTTTTATATCGATTTTTATACGAAACCAGCTTGTTATAAATCGATACAATATAAAAAAACAGTGCTGCGCTCAGCACTAACACGACAATCGTTGCGGTAGACATGGTTAACTCTCCTTTCGAGGTTTAAACTAATAGATAGCGTCTTGCGAACCCAATGTGGCAAGCTATTGTGGGGGTGAGCCAACTTCACCCAATAACCGAGCAAAGCAAAGCTTGGCTCAGTAGCTTAAACTAGTTGAGTAACAATAACATGTTCGCATTTTACAATACTTCAATAGCGAATCTTTATGGCTAAAATAATTATTTATGTTGCGGGCATGCTCGCACTTAATTTTACAGACTTCAGGCATGAGAATGCTTTTTATAGCCTTTTTTTGCCGATCATCGATTTATTTTTCTTGGCTTTTTTATGGCTCGAGGTGGTTTTTTATTTTTCAATCCTAGGCTTTTCTAAAGATGAATATAATGTATTCGATTTGGGGCGCGATATTATTGACTTACGGTTGGACATAGCAGAGTTTGGTTTACTCAGCGCGGTTATTACTCTTGCGATCGCAATAATCGATGCCTCATTGCTGTTTGTTGCGCTGGTCTTTGCGGTAGAGCAAATCATCGATCTAGTATTGCTATGATTCTATACAACGGCTCTAACTAACTACGCATTCAAAAGTCGGCCTAATAGGGGCGCAGTCGATCAAGAGATGGCAAGATCGATATACTGCAGATAGAATCCGACAATGCAGGAACAAAGTCGGGCAAACATCTAATCATTGCGTGGAGCGACCGTTAAGCCATGTCACCGCCTGCAAACAACAATAGCCCTTCAAGCCAGCTCACACAGACCAATATAATTTTAGTTGGCATGCCCGGAGCTGGTAAAAGTACCGTTGGGAAACTGCTGGCTAAAGAAATGAACTGGGCATTTTTAGATACGGATCGGTTGATTGAAGAAAGTGAAAAAAGCAGCCTGCAAAAGCTCGTCGATACTGATGGATACACATACCTACGTAGTATTGAGGAACATATATTGAGTACACTAGGTGGCCAGCAGCAAGTTATTGCCACCGGCGGAAGTGCCATTTACAGCCAACAGGGCATGCAACACTTGCACATGATGGGGCCAGTTATTTACTTAGAAATTTCCGAAGGCACCATGCTCAAACGACTACAAGGTCATGCCGGACAAAATCGAGGCCTTGCTAAACCTCTCGATCAGTCGCTACATGAACTATATACGGAGCGCCAAGCACTCTACCGCTATGCCGCCCAGAAAACGGTTAACTGTGACAATAAAGATGCCTTGCAAGTATGCGAAAACATCTATCGCTTACTAACAACAACCAAAAATTAGCCCGAGGGAGCCTGCCGTCACGCTGTCTGCTCGCCTTTAATATCTTGGATATTGCCTCAAGACCATGAATAAAATGGTGCGTACGATGACTTCAACACAAGCTTACTAATAAGCATACAAGAACTTCAAAGCGATTGATGAGCATGACATGAAACGTTTACTTTGCACGCGATGCTCACACCCCACAACCACCTGCTACTGTCATACACTGCAGTCAGTTACTAATGATTGGCCAGTACTAATTTTACAGCATCCTAACGAAGCTAAGCACGCCCTGGGCACCGCTCGCATTGCTGCATTGAGCTTGACCAATTGCCAGCTGTTCACCGCTACAGCACCTGAAAACTCTCCGACATTGCTCGCGCAATTAACCGTAAACGACACTTTAGTCGTCTATCCCAGCGCGGATGCGATAGAGCTCAGCGAATTGCTAGCCAAACAGCCCATCGCGCCATTAAATCACTTACAACCTACAACGACACCTTCACCCTACTATCAATTATTATTTTTAGATGGTACTTGGCGAAAAACCCGACGAATGCTTTATGAATCGCCGTTATTACAACAATTGCCAAAGTTAACTTTCACGCCCAATCAGACTCAGCTCAGTCGCTATCGGATTCGCAAAGCACCCAGCGTAAATTATTTATCAACTGTTGAGTCTATTGCGCTAGTTCTGGAAAGGCTTGAGAAAAACGTCAACAAGTATCAAGGTTTACTGAGCACACAAGCATGGATGGTCGAGAAGCAGATTAGCGCCATGGGGCCGGCGACTTACGGAAAAAACTATACCGCGCAAAATGAAGCTGGTTCGGAGTGAACAAGAAAGCCAATGAGACAACATTGGCAAAACAACGTCGGCCAAAAAAGTATTTACAAGCTAACTCTGTCGGCGGGTATATCAACTCCAGCAATCAGCAATAACTCATCAATCATTTTCAAAGTCATACCCCAGACAACTTTTTCTTCGCTGTAGCGAAAACATGGCAACGAAACCGTTTTACCCGCTATTGAGTACTGCAAACTCGAGCGATTACGTAAATCGGCAAAATAACTGAGCGGAATCCAAACTGTGTCAGCCACTTCATAATTGATGGTTAAGTGAGGGCGCTTTTCAACTAAGAAAACATAGGGCGACACGACCATATCAATAGGAATGGCGCGCTGACGAGTACTGAAATCGGAGAGACGACCAATCACCTGCCCGGGCGTATGCGCCCCCTCAAGTTGATCAATATCAAACCCAACCTCTTCGTGCATCTCTCGTTTAGCTGTCGCTAAGCCATTGCGATCATAATCTTCATGCCGGCCACCGGGAAACGCCATATGGCCGGACCAAGGATCGCTTTCATGTTTAGCACGCTGAATAAGCAATAGCGATGCGTTAGCCAAGTCATCTTGATCCATCACCATGGCCACGGCAGAACGCCGTTTTTGATAACGCTCAGCAAGCTTTTGCGGCTTAGCAGCTGCCAGTATTTGCGATAGGGAGTCGTTACTTAACTGCATGATAATTCCGTTATATGCCTAGTCAAAAAAATCTAGCCATTGTGGCCGAGTCATTAGTAGTCTGCGCCGAGGCGCTCTGCAAATTTATCAATAGACATCAATAGCTGTTTATCATTCACCGCCAGCGAACGCGCTTTTTGCAAAAATGATTGGCTAAGTGCCAAACGCTTCTGATGGTAGTTCACTTGCGACAAACCAAAATACGCGCGAGCATCATGAGGCGCCACTCGCACCGCCCGCTCAATGAGCGCATTGGCGCGCTCATAATGCTGTGCTGCAATAGCCGCACTCGCCTCTGCCAGCAATTGATCGACAGCGCTATTACTAGCGCCCTCTAACTGCCGGCTTGGCATCGTAATACGCACCGCCTCTGTCTCGGATCGATCAGCCTCAATAATTTCAATATCCGGCACAGCTTCCTCAGGCGGAGCTATTGATGAACAAGCGCTTAGCAACAATAAACAACTCCAACCAACTAACTGTAGTAAATGTAAACGCTTCATTCTATATTCGAGTCCGCAATCAGTGGTGCCTTTAGGTGCCAAATGGCTATGCGCCGCAATGATTTTTTCGATGGCTTTAAAACCACCGTTAAAAAACCTTGTGGCTCAACTATACGGCATTCAGTTAACGCAGGCTCTCTTTAAGACCATCACAGACAATTGGGCCTTTAGGCTCACTGCCCTCAATAAACGGTAAACGATAAGCGTTACTGCAAGCTGATCGCGTGCGCTGTCCGGTCCTCACATTAACCCATACGTCTACGATATTCGCCGGCGCCAACAACTGCAACGACTGCCTACTGGAGCGAGCAATCAAATCACTCCAAATGGGTAATGCGCCGCTGCTGCCGGTATAGGGCGTTTGCGTATTATCGTCGTAGCCCACCCACACCACCGCAAGCAAGTCACCGGTATAACCTGCAAACCAACTATCTCGCTGACCGCCCGAGGTTCCTGTTTTACCAGCAAATGTTCCGTCGCCTAATCGGCCTGATGCAGCAACAGCACTACCGTATTTCCCAACATGTACTAATGCCTGCTGAATAAGATAATTACTTTGTACCGAGCCTGCTTGCTGAGTCTGATAAGGGAATCGCTCTAACGGCTGGCCGTCTTTATCAAGCACCGAGCGAATAGCTTTTAAGGGCGTGCGGAAGCCATTAGTGGCAATGGTTTGATAAAGGCTAGCCACTTCAACCGGTGCAAGCTGAGTTGTACCAATAAACAACGACGGCACTGCGAGTAATTCACGCTGCTGGCCCATTTTTTTGAGTGTCTCAATAACCGAATCAAGACCTACTGAATCGCCTAAGCGAGCTGTTGCTTGATTATATGATTTGGCCATTGCTGTTACTAACGGCACCTCACCGTGATCTTTACGATCAAAATTACGCGGTGACCACACGCCTCCATTCCGATCTTTTATCGGTATCGGTGCGTCATCGAGCAGTGTTGCTAAGGTGTATCGCTCAGGCTGCTCAAGCGCAGTAAGATAGACAAACGGCTTAATCACCGAGCCGATGGATCGCCGGGCATCTAACGCTCGATTAAAGCCGGCATAGCGAGGATTGCGTCCGCCAACTATAGCCATAACTTCTCCAGTTGCTGGATGCGTCACCAACACCGCAGCCTGTAACTGTTTGTCGCTCAATGCCGTGGCACCGGACTCCATTTTAGCTAATCGATCTTGAACAGCCCGCTCTGCACTGCGCTGCACGCGCGGATCAAAACTTGTATAAATTTTGAGACCGTTAGAAACCAAGTCTTGTTGCTGATAAACCTCTGCCAACTGACGCTTGACCATGTCCATATAAGCCGGAAAAACAAAGTGCGACTGAGATTTCTTTCCAAGATTAAGCGGCTGCTCGCGCGCCCAGCGCGAATCCTCCTCGGCCAATAAACCATGCAACACCAGCGCATCAAGCACCCTGTTACGCCGATCTATGGCGCGTGAAGCATGCCGCCACGGGTCGTAATAAGTAGGCCCGCGCACAACAGCAACTAATAAAGCCAGTTTCTCAATACTCAATTCATGCAGCGAGCGATTGAAGTAATGCTGGCTGGCCAAACCAAATCCATGAACGCCGCGTGCGCCGGCTTGGCCGAGGTACACTTCGTTTAAATAGGCCTCAAGAATAGGTTCTTTTTCGTAGTGAATCTCCAGTAAGAGAGACATTAACGCTTCCGTGAATTTACGCCGCAACGTTCGTCGCTGATCTAAATAAAAGTTCTTTACCAATTGCTGCGTGATCGTAGAACCACCCTGTACCACCGAGCCGCTGCGAGCGTTGGCCAGTGCCGCTCGAGCTATAGCCGCGGGAGACACGCCGTGGTGTTGATAAAACCGATGATCCTCAACGGCTAATAGTGCGGCAGTCAACAAAGGCGGCACATCTTCTATTTTTACTAAAATTCGATCTTCACGATGACGTGGATAAATTGCGCCAATCTCCATCGGCTCAAGCCTCAGCAACGGCAAAGGTCGCTGTGCTAATGTTTGCAGCTGAGCAATGCGACCGTTCTTAAACGTTATTTGCGCCTGCTGCGCACGCTCGTCGCCATCCCAAAACTGATATCCACGCGAATAAAGAGTGATGGTTTTTCCACTGCGGTAGTAACTACCTGGCTGTGTTGCACTGCTTGGGCGATAACCCAAATCGATCAACTCCGACTCGAGCTCATCCGCACTTAAACCCAACCCATTAAATAACTCCAGTGGACGCGCGTAAACGCGCGCTGGTAGCTGCCACTTCTTACCATCAAAACTACTGCGTATAGTTGCGTCTAAGTAAATGACATAACTGACAAAAATGACTAGAAGCGACAAATAAACTTTTAAGGCCAGCGGGTGTATTAGCCACTTGAGTAGCCCAACTAGAGCTTTCAGCGGCGAGCGCCCACCCTGCTCATAAATATTTTTTTGACTCGCTTTCTTACCGCTTTTAGAGGATTTTTTTTTGGCACCCGGTTGCGCTGTGCGCTTGCGAGATGGTTTTTCTTGGACTTTTTTTACCATTACTTGCGTTTACTCGTTAAGCTCATTATCGTGCTCTACAGTTTTCGTGCGAGCCTAGGGTTCCTAGCTCTTGAGTGCCACTCTACCTTTTTACAAAGTAAGCGCAGCGACAAGTGCCATCGACAAGTCCATCGCTGCAAACAATCAATCCATACTGCTGGAGATGAAACAACACAATGAACAATTATCATATTTATGCCATTGGTGCAGCGCTGGTCGATACTGAAATTGAAGTAACCGACCAAGATTTAGCAACACTTAACGTAGAAAAAGGCATGATGACGCTAGTCGATCCAGCTCGACGTCAGCAATTGCTCGATCATCTTGAAGGTCATTTAGTTCATGCGCAACGTGCCAGTGGTGGCTCTGCCGGTAACACTATCATAGCTGCCAGTTACTTTGGGGCCTCAACTTTTTTCAGTGGCAAAGTTGCAAACGATGATAACGGCGAATTTTACATGCGTGATATGGCAAACGCGGGCGTAGCAACACCTGCGCAGAACCCTGAAGGAGGCATTACTGGTAAATGCTTGATTCTCATCACGCCTGATGCCGAGCGCTCGATGAATACCTTTTTAGGTGCCAGCGAACAGTTTTCGGCACGCGAACTTGATAGCGACGCAATCGCGGCTTCGGCCTACCTATATATTGAAAGTTATTTAGTTACCTCGCCAAGCGGCAAGCAAGCTGCCATTGAGGCTGCCAAGCTGGCACGCAGCAACAATACCAAGATTGCATTGAGCTTCTCTGACCCTGGCATCATCGAATATTTTCATGCCGGAGTTCTAGAAATTATGGGCGGTAGGATCGCGCTGGCATTTTGCAATCGCGATGAAGCATTGAGCTTCGCAAAAACTGAGGACCTAGACCAAGCCATTAAGGTACTGCATGACCATTGCGATGAATTCGTTATTACTTTAGGCGCCGAAGGAGCGCTAATTTACGATGGCGAAACCATGCATGCTATTGATGGAGTTAAGGTTGAAGCCATTGATACCAATGGGGCCGGCGACATGTTCGCAGGCGCTTTTTTATATGGCATTTCGCATGGCATGACCCACGCCCAAGCGGGCAAGTTTGCAAGCTTGGCAGCGTCCCGTGTGGTTTCACAATTTGGCCCTCGCTTACAACCTGCTCAGCACGCGAAACTGTTAGAACAGTTCCAGCAAGCCTGAAAAAAGCGGAAGACCCAAACCCGGAAAAAGTGCTGCAAGTAAGTCGCGCATTACATGGCCGATTAGACCATGCAATGTGCAGTAATTTTAGCTGCGTCGCGCGAGCACAGCCTGCGACAATTGCTCCATGACAGCCTCAGTATCTTGCCAGCCAATGCAGGCATCAGTGATGCTCTGACCATAAGTCAGCTCGTGACCTTCAACAACTTTTTGATTGCCTTCCACTAAGTGGCTTTCAATCATCACACCAAACAAGCTTTGCGAGCCCGCCGAAATCTGCTGCGAAATATCAGTGCTAACATCCAACTGCCGCTTAAACTGCTTGGCGCTGTTAGCATGACTAAAATCAACCATGACTTTTTCATTAACCCCAGCAGCTGCCAATTGCTTGGCCGTCGCATTAACATGCTCGGCGCTGTAGTTTGGCTCGCTGCCACCACGCAAAATGATATGGCAATCTTCATTACCTTTTGTAGTAATGATGGCTGAATGGCCAAATTTCGTGACCGACAAAAAGTGATGGGGATTATTGCCGGCACCAATGCCATCTATAGCGATTTGAATACTACCTTTTGTACCATTCTTAAATCCTACTGGGCATGATAAACCAGAGGCCAGCTCGCGATGGATTTGCGATTCCGTCGTGCGCGCACCAATAGCACCCCAACTCATTAAATCGCCCACATATTGTGGAGAAATAACGTCGAGAAACTCCCCCGCTGTGGGCAGCCCCATATCATTTATTTCGCATAGCAACTGCCGCGCTATCCGCAAGCCATCGTTAATTTTGAAACTGTCATCCATATAAGGGTCGTTAATTAAACCCTTCCAACCTACCGTGGTGCGTGGCTTTTCAAAATACACACGCATCACAATCTCAAGCGTGTCTGCATAGGTTTCACGCAGTACCTTTAAGCGCGAGGCATATTCTTTGGCGGCATTAACGTCATGAATTGAACAAGGCCCAGAAATAACCAGCAAGCGATCGTCTTCGCCTGCAAGAATATTGTGCGTAGCCTGGCGCGAGGATAATACCGTGGCAGCGGCTACCTCACTCACCGGGAAGCGCTCCATCAATGCTACCGGTGGCAACAGTTCTTTTATTTGATCAATTCTTACGTCGTCTGTGGAATGACTCACTACAAAACTCTCATCATGTTGGTTTATGCGCTGCTACCATAGCGCTCAAAATTAATAACCGTGTAAAACTATGGCGCTAAAATCAGGGGGCAGTTACAAAACACTCGCCCTATTAAGATAGTAACCGAAAACGTGCGATTATCCAGCGCAGCAGCAAACTTAGCCGCAGGTCAATCAACGCTAAAAACACGTCAGCCTTTAGTTAACAGCTCTCGTAAATCAATGATACCGGCATTCGCACGCGATATATAAGAAGCCATCACTAAAGAGTGGTTAGCAAACAAACCAAAACCACTACCATTAAGTACTATAGGGCTCCATATCGTTTGCTGTGTTGCCTCAAGCTCGCGCACGATTTGACGCATGCTGACTAGGGCGTTTTTCTTTTGTAAGACGTCGGCAAAGTCAATTTCTATAGCCTGCAAGCAGTGCACCAAAGCCCAGCTTGTGCCGCGCGCCTCATACAAAACATCATCAATTTCATTCCAAGGAGTTTTAACCATTTGATCCTCCTCACTTAGCGTTGATTGGCTAGCTTCGGCATCTCCGGCTAAATCAGTATTGAGACGCCTTTGCCCCACGCTTGCACTCAGCCGCTGCGACAAGCTGCCCAGGCGTGACTCAACGGTAGCGAGCCAGTTAACCAAGTTGTCTGCGCGCGTAAAAAATTGCGATCCCGCTTGACTTGGGTCAGACAGGCGCCACAAATACTCCAAGGTGTAATTCACACCCTCGCGATACTCATCTTCAGAGCGTGGGAAAATCCAACTATCATTATCAAAATTGAAACGTGGCTCAGCCAAAGCCAAATCCACATCCTCGGTAGACTGCGACTGTGAACGGCTAAAGCCTTGGCGCATCGAGCGAGCCAGATCTCGCACCTGCACCAATACTCCAAACTCCCAATTAGGCATATTATCGAGGCCAGCACCGGGTAAAGTAATGTCATTGCTAAGAAAGCCACCGGGCTTATCGAGCAGCGTTTCAGCCAATGCAACCAGCGTGGCCGTAGTCACCGAACCCGGCACTACAATTCTATTTTCGGCTTCGCTGCGCTCAACCGCATTCTGCAGCACATTAAAGGTCGGCGGCTCACCAGACCATAAAAACGCTAGCACCGTTGCCAGCAAGAGGTAAAGCAGCAGCGCGGCAGCAAAAATTTTAAGCACCATGCTGTTAGTCCACCAATAGGAAGCATCGGCTTTTAACATTTCTACACGATCTTTCGAATCCATATCGGAAGCTCTTAAGCGAAGGTTAACAGTAAGATAGGAACGCCGAACATTGAGCAATGACGACTTTTACGCGCTCAATTGGGCAGCATCTAACGGACGGCGCGGCCGCTCACTGTAATACTGACATTGTCACCGGTTGTCAGCATCAGCTCAATAGTGATTTTAGCGCCTTCGGCAAATGATTCAGGTAAACCAAACAACATCAGGTGATGGCCGCCTGGCTGCATGACTAATGTTTCGCCCGCGGGCAACACAAATTGCTCAACGCGACGCATCTGCATAACGCCATTTTTATGCACATGCTCATGTAATTCAATTGCACGCACTTGCTCACTAGTAAATGCAGTCAAGCCGACCGCCTGCGGGGAATTATTGCGCAGCGTCAGGTAGGCGCTAGATACATCGCGCCCCGGGATCGGAAGGCGAAAATAGGCACTTTCGGCCACAATAGGCGCAGATGCCGGGTTCGTTAATGCCGCATCATCCGCGCTTGTGAGGCTCGCTGCACCATCGGTCGATTCGCCTATACAGGCGACTAAACTGGAAAAAAGCAGGGTCATTACACCCGCCTTGAATAGAGCGCACAAACATTTTGTGAATGGGGCTAATATTATTAACATGAGAAAAGCTCGCTGGAGAAAAAAATTAATGACTCACTGCGCCATTATGCACCGGGTGACAGCTTGGCTTAGAAATAATAAACAATATACCATTGCCTCTGCTAAGGCATGAAAGGCCCCAAGCCCAGATGGAATTATTGCCATATCGCAAGGTCGAAAACATTCGGTACCTCATTGACGCTTTGAACACGCTAGACTTGTGTCAAGCTCGCGCTGCCTGGCTCATCTTTTAATAAACGGCGATCAACCCATGCTTAATATTATCTCTGCACATAACCCATCATCAATAGGGCCCCAACATGGCCTAGCCGCGACCCCAGCTAAATACTTGCGCGCCAAGCTCTGTCATTACCGGCTAATCATACTGCCCTGGCTTTTCGCACTGGCGAGCTGCGAACCTTCAGCCGAAACGGGCTCCGATCATTCCAACAGCACCGATGCAATCAACGGCGACGCGGCGTCAAACCAACTGATGGCTCAGCCCGCCAAGCAAGATGATGCCCCGCCAAGTTACACGCCCAGCAGCGTTTCGTTCGAGAACAAAAAAAACTCCCCTTTGATGGGTTCCGATTCAGAGTTTCTGCCAGTTGACGAAGCTTTTGTGCTCGATTTAATCCACGGCGAAAAGGGCATCGAGCTGGTCTGGACCATCGCTCCACAGTACTACCTCTACAAACATAAGTTCACCATCCATAGCCAGAACGATAAACAATCCCCTCTCAAGGCACTGACTGATGTCGCGGTGTTTGCACCGGGGCTGCGTAAAACGGATGACTATTTTGGACGCGTGGAGGTGTTTTACCATCAGGCGCTGGCGAGTATTACGCAAGGCCAGCTGCTAACCAAGGATGCCGCCGGCCAAGCCATCAAACCGGCCTCTTTAAGCGTGCAATATCAAGGCTGCGCCGATGCCGGGCTCTGCTATCCAATTCAAACGCGAATGCTGCCACTAAATGATTAAATAACAACAAATACAGGAATATACGAACACAATCGAATCAGATAGCTGCAACTTACAAGCACCAACATGAAATAGACAGGCTACTGCAACGAACCATAAAAAATGCACATTCCCGCCTAATACGCCGCTAAAAAACGGCAAATTGTCGCTAAAATCTGCAAATAATCGAAAAGCGATTGCAATCCCCCTCGCCCTACCATAGCATGTACTTCAACGCGGCCCATGCCGCTACAACTATCTAACCTTTTAAGGAATTTTAGAGCGAGATGGCGTCGATTCTTGTCCTACACGGACCCAACTTGAACATGCTTGGTGTTAGAGAGCCCGCCAAGTATGGCTCCCATACCCTCGCCCAAATTGAGCAGCAATTGGATGCACTCGCCGCGGAGTCTGCTTGCACGATAAGCCACTTTCAAAGTAACGCCGAGGCAGAATTAGTCGGGCGCGTACAAAAAGCTTACGGCAACACAGACTTTATTATTATCAATCCAGCAGCACTCACGCACACAAGTATTGCGCTGCGTGATGCGCTACTTGCCGTGAACATACCATTCATTGAAGTGCATCTATCTAACGTCCACAGCCGTGAAGACTTTCGCCAGCAGTCTTATTTTTCAGATATTGCCCGCGGTGTAATTACCGGGTTAGGTGCCAGCGGCTATGAGCTAGCATTGCGCGCGGCCATCGAGTCACTCAATCAAACTACCGAAGACTGATTCTGACGCGCAACGTCATGCTGAGCACATCGTCATGCGCCGCAAGCCACAATTTATAATTTTTACGCAAACATCGGCCTTCATATAAGGCAACTATTCCGGGAGTTACTGCAATGGACATAAGAAAAGTCAAAAAACTGATTGAGCTGCTCGATGAGTCGAACATACAGGAAATTGAAATCCATGAGGGTGAAGAGTCTGTGCGCATTAGCCGCGGCAATGGCGCGGTCGTCATGCAAGCACCCGCACCGCAAGCAGTTGCAGCAGCACCGGTGGTGGCACCGGCGGTAGAGGCCCCGGCTCCAGCTGCGCCATCTAGTTATGATAAATCGGTGAAGTCGCCAATGGTGGGCACGTTTTATCGCTCGCCCTCGCCCGATGCCGAATCATTTATTGAAGTAGGACAAACCATTAACAAAGGCGACGTCGTTTGCATTGTCGAGGCAATGAAAATGATGAATCAAATCGAGGCAGATATATCCGGAGTTGTGCAAGCCATTTTGGTAGAAGATGGCCAGCCAGTCGAATTTGATCAAGATTTAATTGTTATCAGCTAATTGCAAAGCCGAACAACTTCTTAGCCGCTAACGAATCTCAGCCGCCTTTATATAAGAGCCCCTCAAATGCTTAACAAAATTGTCATTGCCAACCGTGGTGAAATTGCTCTGCGCATCTTACGCGCCTGTCGAGAGCTCGGCATCAAAACCGTTGCCGTGCACAGCACCGCCGATAGCGAGCAATTGCATGTTCGCCTAGCCGATGAAGCAGTATGCATTGGCCCTGCCTCTTCCACTGAAAGTTATCTAAGCAGTCATGCCATCATTAGTGCCGCAGAAGTGACTAACGCCGATGGCATTCATCCAGGCTATGGATTTCTTGCCGAGAATGCGGATTTTGCCGAGCAAGTCGAAAAGAGTGGTTTTGTATTTGTAGGACCCACCGCTGACGTCATCCGTATCATGGGTGACAAAGTGGCCGCTATTGCTGCTATGCAAGAAGCCGGAGTGCCTACGGTACCCGGATCTAACGGCCCACTCGACGACGATCCTGCCCGCTCAATAAAAATTGCTCATAATATTGGCTACCCCGTTATTATCAAGGCGGCGGCTGGCGGCGGCGGCCGCGGCATGCGAGTGGTTCATGAAGAATCGACGCTAGTTAATTCAATTGCATTAACGCAGTCTGAGGCACTCGCCGCATTTAAAGATGGTACAGTTTATCTTGAAAAATTTTTGGGCAATCCCCGCCATGTAGAAATTCAAGTACTCGCTGACGGCCAAGGCAACGCCATCCACTTGGGTGATCGTGACTGCTCATTACAAAGACGCCACCAAAAAGTTATCGAAGAGGCACCCGCGCCACTCATTCCCAACGATCTTCGCAGCGATGTTGCAGAAGCCTGCGTCAATGCCTGCAAACGCATCAATTACCGCGGCGCTGGTACCTTTGAATTCTTGTATGAAGATGGCGCTTTTTATTTTATTGAAATGAATACCCGCGTACAGGTGGAACATCCCGTATCAGAAATGATTACTGGCGTTGACATCGTCAAAGAGCAACTGCTCATTGCCGGGGGCCGAGGCTTAACGCTCAAGCAACATGACATTCATTTCAACGGGCACGCCATTGAATGCAGGATTAATGCTGAAGACCCTGATACATTTATGCCCTCGCCGGGAAAAATCAGCTACTTTCATGCACCGGGTGGCAATGGCGTTCGCGTTGACTCGCACGTATACAGTGGCTACACCGTACCCCCTCACTACGACTCGCTAATTGCAAAAATTATTTGTTTCGGTCCTGACAGAGATACTGCGCTCAAGCGAATGAATGGCGCGCTCGACGAATTGATTATCAACGGCATTAAATCTAATATCGAATTACATAAAAAATTAATCAATGATAGCGAAGTGCGCATTGGCGGAATGAACATACACTATCTTGAAAATAAACTTGCCTCAGAGTGATTCCTCGCAAGCACCTAGAATCACTCAAAATTGCAGGGCAATAAAATGAGCTGGCTGCAGCTGCACATCTATATTAAGCCTCAGCAAGTACAACAACTCGAGGATGCGCTAGAGCTGTGCAGCGCTATAAGCATCACGTTTCAAGATCGCGCTGATGAGCCGATTTACGAGCCTGGCGTGGGAGAAACGCCTCTCTGGCCCAGTATTAAAGCAACCGCCCTATTCAACCCTGACGCCGACCCTGACGCTATAACAAAAAAACTATGCGGTGAATTAGGCGCACCAGATCTTGATTGCGAAATAGAGATCCTACACGATCGTGACTGGGAGCGTGAGTGGCTAGATCACTTCAAGCCTATTCAATGCGGCAAGAGGCTGTGGATTTGTCCGGGCTGGCACGAACCACCAGATCCTAATGCGATTAATGTGGTCCTCGATCCTGGCCTTGCCTTTGGAACAGGCACACATGAAACCACAAAGCTTTGCTTGCAATGGCTCGATCAAGCACAGGTCAATCAAAACGATGTACTGGATTTTGGCTGCGGCTCTGGAATTTTGGGCATTGCCGCACTATTGCTTGGCGCCAAGCATGTAACTTTTGTCGATAATGATCCGCAAGCACTTGCAGCAACATTAGCCAATTTAGATAAAAATAACTGTCATGCCAAAAGCTATGAAGTAGTGCATGCCGATGCCTTCGTTCATAAAAAAAATAGCGCGCCAGCCGAACGGTTTAAGCTAGTCATCGCCAATATACTTGCGCAACCCCTAATTGATCTAGCCGAGCAGCTTTGCGGCGCAATGAGCAGCGATGCGGCGTTAGTTTTATCGGGCATTCGTTCCGAGCAGAAGATGGCTGTTGAGGCTGCCTATCATGAAAGGATCAGCTTTTTTCCAGCTTTAAGTGAAAACAACTGGCTATGTTTAACTGGGGTGAAAAAATCGCCTAATAATGATTACTGAATGCCCAAGCTGCAAAAAACGTTTTTTGATCATGGAATACATCTTTGAGTCGTCGCAAGGTCATGTGCGCTGCGGCGCCTGCATGAAAATATTCAAGGCTTTCGACAATCGAAAAGAACCTGATAACAACCAAGGAGGCACTTTAGCTCAGCCATCAACGGCAAGCAGAACCAACACACCGAGTACCGTCAAAAAAGATTCAAAAAATACCGTTGATAATCGCTACCTCGACGATGGCCGAGTAGAGCCGGTTGTGTTGAGTGACGACCAGCCTATTAACATAGAGACGTTAGCCGCACAATTTCAATCCGACCCGCTTGAAATATCAGGCAAACTACCTACTCGTAAGCGTTCATTGATCCAAAGCATGGGTTGGGTCATAAGCTTTGGCGCCGCCATGATTTTAGCAGGCATACTTTATTTAAAATGGCTGGAGCACAGCGTCGATACACTACCTGAAAAATCCTTGGTGCAACATGCCTACCATATGGCTTGCGGCTTACTGCGCTGCAACTTACAAGCAAAAGTAAGCGATGTAGTATTACTCAAGCTAACGGTTTACAGCCATCCAATGCAAAACAATAAACTCGTAGCAGAGGCTGTGATCGTTAATGCCGGTCATCTTGCGCTACCGTGGCCAACATTAAAAATCCAGTTTACCGATGCGCAAGGCACACCCGTCAGCCAACGCAGCTTTGCGCCCAGTGACTATACGATTGAGCAACGCTCACATCAAAAAAGTTTGGCGCCCTCCCAGCCGACACATATCAAATTAGAAATTGCCGACCCAGGTTCACATGCGGTAAATTACGTCCTTGATATTGTGGACGCTAGTTAAGGTGGCTTTTATGCGCCGCCCGCGCACAATAACACCATGCACAGGCAATCCGACCTACCGAATGAATCAACAGCATAAAATGAATCAACCACACAAAAAGCTCAGAAGCGCCCAATGACTCGTATCGGGCCTTATTTGATTTCTGGCAAAGCAGTTTTAGCGCCTATGGCCGGGGTGACAGACCTGCCCTTTCGGCAAGTCTGTCGCGAAATGGGCGCTGCACTCGTTACCGCTGAAATGGCCGCCAGCAACCCCCTCTTGCGTAACACTTTAAAATCTCAACTGCGTTTAGCACAAGCCGATGAAGTTGGACCCCGCATCGTACAAATTGTAGGTACGGAACCCGGCCAAATGGCTGAGGCCGCCGCCTATCAAGTTGCTGCAGGCGCCCAAATCGTCGACATCAATATGGGCTGCCCGGCTAAAAAAGTCTGTAAAAAACTGGCCGGCTCAGCGCTAATGAAAGACCAGGCGCTAGTTAAAAAGATTTTGCATGCTGTTGTGGGGGCAGTCGACGTTCCGGTGACACTTAAAATACGAACCGGCTGGGATCAAACTTCGCGCAACGCCGTGGAGATCGCCAAAATAGCCGAGGCATCTGGTATTCAGTCGCTTGCCGTGCATGGTCGTACGCGAGCCTGTCGATTTAAGGGCGAGGCCGAATACGACACGATCAGCGACGTCGTCCAAGCGGTTTGTATTCCTGTATTTGCCAATGGTGATATAACTACTGCTCAAAAAGCGGTCGACGTGCTAGCACACACTGGGGCTTCTGGAGTGATGATTGGCAGAGCTGCACAGGGAAATCCTTGGATTTTTAAAGAAATCAATGCCTTAATTGATAATCCTGCAGAATCTTGTGGACTTTTCACAGGTAAATCATTGAAATTGATAGAGGCAAAACGGGTAGAACGACTTATAATCAATCACCTGTTGCATATTCATACGTTTTACAGCAGCTACGACTTGTTAAACGTCGACTCAAAAGCAAAAAATTCTGACAATTTTTTGTCCGACTTGAGCATTAAAGTAGCGCGAAAGCATATTTGCTGGTATTTTGAACAGCTGAAGCTTTCGGCAGGGCTTACAAATAAAGGCCAAACAAGCTTTACCAAGGATCCAGACCATCTGTTAAGGTCGAATGAGCAAATCTTGAGCAATATAGAAAACAAGGATGCCATTCGAGCGACGAGCGTCGTACTGGAAACCGCTAGATCGCGGTTTAATAAACTGGAGAGTCAATCAGCGCAATTGGACTTTCTACTGCAATTTTTCGGGGAATTACATACCATAGGGGACAAAACAACATGAGCACAACTAATTCTTTTTTACATGACACCACTCCACCTGCAGCTATAAACCAACCTATTACTGAGCAAGCAGAACCAACAACAATAGGCTCAGCAGCAAGCTTACGTGAAAATGTTGAAGCGGCGATGGCGAATTACTTCAAACATCTGGACGGCCAACCGGTATCTGACGTTTACCAAATGGTTCTCTCAGAAGTAGAAGCACCCATGCTTGAGCAAGTAATGAAGTATGTGCGCAACAACCAAACGAAGGCAGCACATTTGCTGGGCTTAAATCGCGGCACGCTGCGCAAAAAACTAAAGCAATACGGCCTGCTGTAAGCGCCGCTCAATAAAAATCATTTCCCCTTTTTCATGGCGCTGAGCTTGCAATAAATCGCTCAGCGCCATGGGCCTCCAATGAAATGAATTCCATCTTAGCGCCGCTATGTGGATTTTTGCATTGCGCATTCCGCGCCACATCTTTAAAGTACGCGCTCGCTTGTCGCAGCGCCACGCATGACGCCCTGCAGCAGCCATCAAACAACATTGCTAATTTTGCGGCAACCGACATTAGGGTGCGCTGCTTCGGCTGAGTGCCTCTGCTCCCGCCACCGAACTGCCCTATAATTTGCTGCGAGTGAGTGGTCACTTACTGATGGCATGGCTTAGATGGCCACTCTCAAAACAATATGTATCCACAACGACAAAGGCAACCTACGATTATGTCAGAACAAGACTCTGTTAAAATTCGGCGCGCACTGATAAGCGTTTCAGATAAAAGCGGAATTGCTGAATTTGCCGCAGCACTCCATTCGATGGGTGTTGAAATACTGTCAACAGGTGGAACCTTCAACCTATTACAGCAACATGACATCCCCGTTGTAGAAGTGTCTGCACACACCGGCTTTCCTGAAATGATGTCGGGGCGTGTCAAAACATTACACCCAAAAATTCATGGTGGCATACTCGCTCGCCGCGGTATTGACGAAGAGGTGATGCAACAGAATGCTATCGTGCCGATTGACCTTGTGGTGGTTAACCTCTATCCGTTTGCCGCTACGATAGCAAAACCAGATTGCACCTTAGAAGATGCAATCGAAAATATCGACATTGGCGGCCCTACCATGGTCAGATCCGCGGCTAAAAATCATCAGTCGGTTACGATCATAGTAAACGTTGATGACTACGCCGGCGTACTTAGCGAGATGCAAAACAACCAAGGTGCCACCAGTCAGGCTACACGATTTAACTTAGCAATAAAGGCATTCGAACATACTGCTGCCTATGACGGCGCTATCGCCAACCATTTTGGCACACAGGTGCCTGGAGGCAGCTCACAGTTTCCGCGGACTTTTAATACGCAATTCATCAAAGCCCAAGACCTTCGCTACGGCGAAAACCCTCATCAGCAAGCAGCCTTCTACCGCGAAACCACCGCTAGCGAAACCGGCATTGCAAGTGCTCGCCAACTACAAGGCAAAGAACTGTCGTTTAATAATATTGCCGATACAGATGCCGCTTTAGAGACCGTCAAGCTATTTACTGCTCCTACCTGCGTTATAGTCAAGCATGCCAACCCTTGCGGTGTGGCCAGCGACACGACCATTGCCAGCGCCTATCAAAAAGCATTTACTACTGATCCTGAGTCAGCTTTTGGCGGCATCATTGCTTTTAATCGACAGCTCGATCAAGAAACAGCTGCCGCAATTTGCGCGCAACAATTTGTTGAAGTGATTATTGCCCCCTCAGCCAGTGAAGAAGCCATTCAAACCGTGGCCACTAAAAAGAATGTTCGCTTGCTGGTTTGTGGTGAATTTAGCGCTACTCATGCCGCTTTAGATTACAAGCGCGTCAATGGCGGCCTGCTCGTCCAAGATCGTGACCTAGGCATGGTAGGCATTGATGATTTGACCATTGTTACCGAGCGCAAACCAGATACGACTGAGCTGGCCGATATGCTATTCAGCTGGAAAGTAGCCAAGATGGTTAAATCTAACGCTATTGTTTATGGGAAAGGCCAGCAGACTATTGGCGTGGGTGCCGGACAGATGAGCCGGGTAAATAGCGCTCGCATTGCCGCTATTAAAGCGGAGCATGCAGGGCTCGACGTGGCTGGTTCATGCATGGCTTCAGACGCATTCTTCCCATTTAGAGATGGCATCGATAATGCCGCTGGCGTTGGCATAAGCTGTGTAATCCAGCCTGGCGGATCTATTCGTGATGAAGAGACAATTGCAGCAGCCAATGAGGCTGGCATGACGATGGCCTTTACCGCCATGCGCCACTTCAAACACTAAATCGATCCTATAGCGCTATATCGAACTATAAATTTTTCAGGAAGTAAAAATGAATGTATTAATGATCGGAGGCGGCGGCCGCGAGCATGCGTTATCGTGGAAGCTCGCCCAAAGTGACCAGGTTGAAACTGTTTTTGTAGCGCCCGGAAATGCTGGCACGGCACGCGAACCCGGCCTAAAAAATATTGCCATAGACAATAACGATTTTGAAGCATTGGTGGCTTTTGCCAAAAGTAATGATGTTGGCCTCACCGTTATTGGACCAGAGGCACCATTGGTAGAAGGTATTGTTGACTTTTTCGAGGAGCACGATCTTTTGTGTTTTGGCCCATCGGCAAAAGCCGCCCAGCTCGAAGGCTCAAAGTCTTTTACAAAAGATTTTCTTGCGCGACACAATATCCCTAGCGCCGCCTACCAAACATTTACCGACCCTGCCCCTGCCATCGCCTATGTGCGCCAGCAGGGCGCGCCTATTGTTATCAAAGCAGACGGATTAGCTGCAGGCAAGGGCGTAATCGTTGCCATGAATTTGGCTGAAGCAGAGGCAGCCATTCAAGACATGCTTGAAGGCAATGCATTTGGTGAAGCCGGTCATCGTGTAGTTGTAGAAGAATTTCTCGAAGGAGAGGAAGCAAGCTTTATTGTAATTAGCGATGGCGTGAACGTATTACCTATGGCCACGAGCCAAGATCATAAACGCATTAGTGATGGCGACACCGGCCCTAACACCGGGGGTATGGGAGCTTACTCTCCAGCTCCTGTAGTTACCGAAGCGCTGCATGCCAGAGTCATGCGTGAAATAATCATGCCTACTGTCGAAGGCATGGCCGCTGAGGGTAACACCTACAAAGGTTTTCTTTATGCAGGGCTAATGATCACTCCGGCAGGCGAGCCAAAAGTTATTGAATATAACTGCCGCTTTGGTGATCCTGAAACACAACCGATCATGATGCGCCTACAATCCGATTTAGCAGAGCTCTGCATGGCCACTTTAAAAACGGCCCTTAACAAGGCTACTATCAGCTGGTCAGAGCAAGCGGCCCTCGGCGTCGTTTTGGCGGCTGGCGGCTACCCTGACGATTATGATAAAGGCGACACAATCACCGGGTTGCAGGCGGCAGAGAATGATGACTGCAAAGTGTTCCATGCTGGCACTAGTACTGCTGACACCGAAGTGCATACAAATGGTGGTCGAGTCCTCTGCGTCACAGCTTTAGGCGACGATATCGGCGCTGCCAAGGCAAAGGCCTATGCAGGAGTTAAGCAAATCAACTGGCCAGGAATGCAATACCGCACAGATATCGGTGCACGAGCTTTATAGCCACATGAAGCCGATACCTTTATGACTGACTGGGCTAGGTATTAGTAGGAGCGAACTAGCGCACTTCACAGAGAATAAATAGATACATCATGCAACAATATCTCGCCAACACGACAACTTTTTCTCATAGCCCATAGAGGCATGAGCAGGGCTAGTAGAAGGCAGGCGACTCAACTGAACATCGGTTAACTGGCTAGCAAACTGACGAGACACGTGCTGTGTAAACAACGCCTCAGCTTTGGCGCCATTAAAATAAATTTTTCGCATCGAACTACACTTCGCAAAAAATTCAGAAAAGTCATTAGGCACCACAGAGCTTGCCAATATATCCGCATCAAGACTCGAGGGCCTCTGGCAATTCTTTAAGACATCCCATAAAACAATGCCTTCGGCAGCGATTTTTTCCAGCCTGCTCTCATAGCTAATGTTCACGTCAAAATCGAAGAGTTGGGCCATAATTCGCCAAAATACATTACGCGGATGCGCATAATATTGTCTTCGCTCTAGCGATGCGATGCCAGGCATACTGCCCAAAATTAAAACGTTTGCGCCAACGGTCGACGTTGGCGAAAAACCACTAATTGTTTTCATACTGGGTATGCTAACTCAATAAATCTTTAATGGTTTTATTCTCAAGCGCTTTAGCAGTGGCGCCATCTAATTCCTGAAAAAAATCATCCACTTGCTGATCAAAATCAGCTGGGCTAAGTGCAACACCGATTGAATTTCCTGATCGAATAGTGCGTATTAAATCTGACAGTGAAAAAGATTCCAACGGCTTGCGCGGAAATAACTCTCCAGAATCTCCTGCAGCTCTGATTAGGTAACCTGACTTTTCTAACATATCGATCATGCCTTCTACCAAATACAAGCCAACCGACATATGCTCCGATAAACGCCGCGCATCCCATGGGCAAGAATCTTTACGGTAGCTATCTCCAACTAGATATAAAATATTTACCGCAAGCTTTTCATTATTTTTTGCACTGAGCGAAATCTGCTCTCGCCTGACGCGTAAGTTTTGCGGATTTTGATGATAAAACGATACGCTAGCGCCAATAAGTAACACCAACCATCCCAAATATATCCAGACCATTAAAATAATAATCGATGCAAAGGCAGAATAAATTGCCATACTAGTTGCAGAATTGGCTACAAAGTTCGCAATTCCCCAACCCATGATTTTCCAAATAATTGCCGTGACTAAGCCGCCAATAAAAGCTGAAGCAATGTTTACCTTAGTATTTGGCAGGTAGGCGTAAATAAAAGCAAAGCCCGCCGACATCATCAAATACGGCAGCAAATAGCCCGACAAAGCCATAATCTGATCACCGTAAGGCAGTACCACAAAATATTGTTCGGCTACAGTGGTATTAACGGACGTAGTAATAGCCGCTGAAAGAAAAATCAATAGAGGCCCAACAAATATTACGCTTAAATAATCGCGAAATCGTTGCGACATATCTCGAGCTCGTTTTATTTGCCACGTATAATTAAATGCCGTTTCAATTTTTTGCATCATCGAAATAACACTATAAATTAAAATGGCGAAACCTATAGAGCCAAGTACACCTACATTAACGTTGCCAATAAATTGCATTATTTTCTCGACAATTTCAAACCGCTGATCACCTAAATCCACCAAGGTATCGAGCATGGCCGGCTCTACTCGATGGTGCATCCCAAAGCCCTTTAAAACCGAAAAGCTCAAAGCAATAACGGGCACAATAGCGATCACAGTGGTATACACCAAGCTCATAGCTCGCAAACTTAAATGGCCATCACTTAAGTCGCGAAGTACTGCTATGGCAATCCGTAAGGCCCTTACAAAGAAGCTCTGTAAGCGATTGCCGGTCATCGCATCACGGCTCCACAGCCATTGGCTTAGGGGTTGTGTGTGTTTTTGCAAAATATCTAAAATCATCGCTCTGCTCTCGGTAAATAGGTTACATATATTTAATTTGCGTCGAGCTAAAGACTCTTGCGCTCAATTGGCTCACTAACAGTTGCAATTATAACGCTAGATGCTTTACGAATAGTGCTAGCAGGAGCTAACCTTTTTCGGGATAATCCGTGCTCTTTGGGCAAGCGCGAGCCTAAACGCTAACATCACTGAGACGTTTTATGGTGCCCACATCAGCAAAAACCACCCTTTCACAAGGCCGCATTAACGACAAAAGCATTGACTTTCTGTCGAACGAAGCGAGCGCCTCAAGCCTAAGAAATTTGCAGCGCGGCGTTGAAAAAGAAGGTTTGAGGGTTACTCCAGAGGGATTTCTGGCGCTATCACCTCACCCTGAAGCACTAGGCTCAGCACTAACCAATAGTTGGATTACTACCGACTTCAGCGAGTCGCTACTTGAGTTCATTACGCCGGTGCACAAAACGAGTGGCGAGACGCTAGACTTTCTTAGCCAGGCACATGCCCTTGTAGCCCAGCGCATGCCGAGTGAGATCATGTGGGCGGCCAGCATGCCATGCGTTTTACCAACCGACGAAAAGATTCCATTGGCGCAATACGGCAACTCTAATATTGGCAAAATGAAAACAGCCTATCGGCGCGGTCTGGGGCATCGTTATGGTCGAGCCATGCAAACGGTGGCGGGCATTCATTACAACTTTTCAATGCCGGATGAGTATTGGCTCCATGAAAAAGAGGCTGCAGGATTTGAACACGATAATAATAACCTATCGACAACCCACTATATAAATCAGCGCTATCTCGATTTAATTAGAAATTTTCGGCGCGATTATTGGTTGCTCATTTATCTGTTTGGGGCAGCGCCTTGCGTAGACCGTTCATTTGTCCAAGGGCGCAGCCACAACTTAGAAACACTATCGCCAAATGATCTTTATCTGCCCTACGCCACATCACTACGCATGGGTGATTTGGGATATCAAAGCATCGCTCAGCAATCATTATTCATTTGCTATAACGATTTAGACAGTTACGTCGCGACGCTACACAACGCCATGCAAACTCCATATGCTGAATACAAAAAATATGGGGTTTCAGTCAACAATGAATATCAGCAGCTTTCGTCAAGTTTATTACAAATTGAAAATGAATTTTATTCTCCCATAAGACCCAAGCGCGCGACTGACTCGGGTGAAAAACCACTGCATGCGCTGCAAGATCGAGGCATTCAATACATAGAAGTGCGCTGCCTAGACATTAATCCCTTTACGCCCTTAGGTATTGATTCAACAACTAGCCATTTTATTGATGCTTTTTTAATAAGCTGCCTACTCAAATCAAGCCCGCAATGCACTGAAAAAGAGTTTAAGACAATCTCGGAAAACCAAGCGCGCGTTGTCAATCGCGGCAGAGATCCCAGTCTAACTATTGTGGCAGATGGGTGCGAAGTGCCGCTGCGCGAGAGAGCGGCCACATTGATGAAAAGCATTACCGAGGTAGCAACGATCTTAGATCAAGCCAACAATACCTCTGCGTATTCTGAAAGTGTCGCTAAGCAAAATAATAAGATATTAGATATTGCCAACACTCCATCCGCTCAACTACTTACGAGCATGAGAGATAGTGGCTCTTCATTTGTTGAATTCACATTAGCTCAATCGAAAATATTTATGGAGCAACACCATAATCAAGCACTCAATAAAAAAACAACTGATCCATTAATTGCAGTAGCCGACGCCTCGCTGGCAAAGCAGGCCGTTATTGAAGACAGCGACAGCTTGATTTTTGATGAATTTTTGGCGAACTACTTTGCCTCGTAGCATTCCCCACCAAGAACATCTAACGCTAACATTCTTAATCACTGTTAATCGCTAATAATGAATTTTTTGGCTCACTTTCATCTAGCCGGTACTGATCCAGGCTTTATTATTGGCGCATTGCTCGGAGATTTCACGAAAGGACCAATTAATTCGCGCTCGTTTCACAAAAACATCGCGTTTAACTCATTACCCATGAATACAGTAAAAGGGGTGTGCTTACATCGCGCAGTAGATGCAGCGTTTGACCGCCGGGCGGCACTGAAAAAACTTTCCGCCCTAATGCCCAAAGAATCTCAGAGACTGCACGGCATCATTCTGGATCTTTTCTTTGACTATGTGCTGAGCCATCATTGGGAGCGTTACTGTAACCAGCCACTACAAGATTTTGCGCAGACCATTACCCAAACACTGAGCGATAATCAGGGCTATTTTTGCACCAAATCGAGTGATTTTAGTCGCCGATTGATTGAGCACCAATTGCTCGAAAGATACGGTGAAAGGAGCTTGATCTATGCAATTGCCGAACGGCTTGGGCAAAGACTTGGACAAAAAAAATTAATGATGCAATCAATAGAAGAGCTTTGGGCCCATGAAAAGCAATGTATACCGTATTTTTTTGAAATCTATGCTGAAATGCAAATCATAGCTAATGATCGCCGCGAGAAACTACTGGCAGACGAACCCAGTTCTATCTCAACGGTGTGCCACAAAGCCAGTAAACAAAATATCTTCTAGGTAGCTGGTAACATCCTCTTCTTCAAGGATTTTACTCACCTGTGCCAGTGCTTCAAGACGCAATACATCCTTACCTTCGGCGCTTCCTATGCTAGTCCTGCTTTGTATTGCAAACAGTTGCAGTAAAGTGTCTTGTATATAAGGCATATGATGCAGTGCTTGTGATTCGCCGGCTGCGCCTAAAACTCGCAGCGTAACCTCTACCTTCATATAACTCAGCCGATCAGGATTGCCGTAGTTAGTAACAAACGGAGGGGCGATTTCCACATATCTCGATTGCGGCGCATCTTTATCTTCATCTTCTTCAACCTCGGCACTATCTGCGGCAAACGCCCACACTGGCAAGATAAATAGCGTGACCAGTAAGCTTAAAAAGAATGAGCGTACAAGAAATGGTTGTTGCTGTTTGTACTCAGCATAGATCATGGGGCAGATTCTCAACATTCGTTTAGGTTCGACTAATGGAAGGGTGCAGAGCTAAAGTAACACATGCAAATGATAGCCGCTTAGTACTGGACTGCTTACCTGCCACTTAAACAGCGGAGCAATTCGCTGGTATACTTAGTTTAAACCAATAGCAACTGTAGATTAAAGGCAGCAACACACATGGTGCAATTTATCTTTTCGCCGCCGTTTATTCGATTAGCCATTTTCTTTAGCGTGGCAGGGCTCCTTGGGTTTGGCTATTATCTCGAATTTATTAAAGGGCTTGAGCCCTGCCCTCTGTGTATTACACAACGCTTCTTTTTACTCGTTTCGGGTTTACTAGGGCTGTTGGCCGCCATCCACAAACCCGCCCAGACTGGGACATGGATCTATGCCGGTATTGGTACCCTTACTGCAATCGCAGGCGGTTTTTTTTCCGGTAGGCAGCTCTACTTGCAAAGCTTGCCCGCCGATCAAGTCCCTGCGTGCGGACCCAGCCTTGAGTTCATCTTAGAGACCTTTCCGTTGAGTGAGGCGATAAGTATTTTGCTCCGTGGAGACGGTAATTGTGCTGAGGTCGCTTGGACATTCATGGGACTGAGTATCCCAGGATGGACTTTAGTGGTATTTGTAGGCTTTGCAATCGGCTGGATATTACAAGCTTTGGTGCCAGCCAACTCTCACCAAGCTTAGAGATAAATTCTAATCATCCATAGAGCCTTAGCAGCAGGTTATTTGGGGTCAGTGATCGCTTACATACTTTGGTTGATGCCCACTAATTAGCTGTGTGAAACTAGCAATAACACAGGTGCTTACTCCTCACCAAAAAATCGAACCAGAGACAAAAAAATCAATAAAAACATATACATCCCGTAACTACCTATAAAAAGGTTAAATTGTGACGTTTATCGAACTTGTGCAGATCGAAGTGAGTTCCTAGACTCTTTAAGAGGTCAGCCAGATGTCCTTAGGCACAACAAAGCTCACAAACTTGCTGTAAGTGGTACGTACATCACAATACGGAGCGAGCAAGAAAAATCTTTTGAGCTAGGCTTAAGCCATCGGGTTTAAAAATTCGAACCATAGACAAAAAAACAAAACATCATTACAACAAAAGACACAGTAGGGTGGGAATCATGTTAGAGCATTGTAAGAATACGTTTGAAAGATGGGGCGGCGTTTCAAGAATCATTGATGGCTGGCTACAACAACGGCAAGAGCTGATTGTAGAGTTTTGCACTGTAAGCGGTGTACATGAGCTGGCTGCGGATTCAAATCAAGATCACGACCAGGGCATGCATCATTTTTGCGAATTAATGGTCGACTATATATCAGCAGGTCATTTTGAAGTTTACGACCACTTGATTCAAGAAGCTGAAGAGTTTGGCGACAACATGGCCCTTGAACTCGCTAAAAAGATCTATCCACAAATTAGCCAGACCACCGAGCACGCATTAAGCTTTAATGATGCACTCGAAGGGATGATTAATCATGAACCCAATAGCCCTTCATTGGCGCATGAACTCTCGAAAATTGGCGAGACATTAGTCACGAGATTCGAGCTTGAAGATCAAATGGTTGAGCGGATGCATGACTCACACAAAGACCTAGTGGCAAACGCTTAAAATTTGGGCCCAACACTAGAAAGCTTATAGATACTCTCCATCGGTAAGCTCTGAATAGACTGCTTGTACTGTGACATAAGCCTGCATCAATAGGGTGTAGGCTTATGTAGTACATCGCTGCAAAGGCACCATGGCAGTACCATCCATTAAGAATCTCTTAGCTCTAGATAAACAACATGCGACCAAACGCTCTCTGATCGAAGCCAATCTAACAACAGATCCGACTTGCGCCCAACCGTCGAATCACGTTACCGTCTTTCCAAGGCCCTTTCTTGTTTAATCTTGCTCGGCAATCGGTTCATGTTAAAAAAATATACCGCGCTTTATTACCCCAAATTTCGACCATTGCGGTCAATCGTATTCATGAAACAACCGTTTCGCTTCCCCTATCACACGATAAGTCTGCGCAATACCAGCAAGTTCAATGGTCGCTTGCCAATGGTGCTGGCGACCATCGTATTCTTAATTAGCGCCTGCTCGGGCGGATCCCCCCCCAGCAAAAGCTATGAATATGCCGTGCAGGGTCTTTACAGCGCCGAACTCAGCGCTAATGGCGAGCACGCCATCGTAGGCTCCATCAATCATGGCGGCAGCTTATGGGACGTTCTCACTAATGAGCGCCGATATAACTGGAACCACAAAAAAGGTGACTTTTCAAAGGTCATAGCTTCTGCTTTTTCTCCTGAACTCCAATATGCAGTCACCGCCAAGCCTCAAACTATGGTGTTGTGGGACATTAATTCAGGCCAGGGATTAACATACTGGAAGGCTCCAAGCCAGATTCTCGATATAGCGTTACTGAGCAACGGTGACTTTGCGCTATTGGGCATGACTGACCATAGCGCCGCTCTATTCGACATCAAAAATGGCGGAGTCAGACAAACCTTTTATCATGACGGGCCGGTCAATTCAGTTGCGTATCATGCCGACAGCAACACTATTTTAACCGGCTCCGATGACTACTCAGCGAGACTCTGGAATGTGGCTACAGGAGAGGAATTACATCGCTGGACGAACACACATGAAGTGCAACTAGTCGCATTTTCTGACGACGGCACCAAAGCATTTACAATGGCCAAATACCACCGGGCAGCAATCTGGAACACAGATGACGGTAGCTTGATTAATCAACTACCGCTAAAAGCCTCTGCTATGCGACGCGGCCAACTTTTTACCGCAGCAGTATTTTCTAATGATTCAAGCTATTTGCTCACCGGCAATGGCAACCGGCTTATTCAATTGTGGGATGTTGAAAGCATGCGAGAAATCAAAAAGTGGACGACACCTCGACGCAATAGCGCCTCGCCAACCAGCGCCTCAATATTGGCGCTGGCATTTGGCACAAATGAAAGCTACTACGCGATCACCTCGGACGGCTTTACTCATCAACTGCGCTAAACAACACAAGCGCGCCATCAACTCATTAGTTATTCAGTATCAGCAATACTAATAAGCTCAACATCAAACACTAGGGCTGAATTAGGCAGAATTCGGCCACCCGCACCACGCTCGCCATAAGCCAATTCTGGGGGAATAACTAACTGCCACGTTGAACCTGCCGGCATCATTTGCAGCGCCTCAGTCCACCCTGCTATCACGCCGCCCACAGGGAAAGTTGCCGGCTCACCACGCTCAATTGAACTATCGAACACTTCGCCATTAATAAGACGGCCTTCGTAGTGCACCGTCACAGTATCTTCAGCTGAGGGCTTATCGCCTTCCCCTGCAGTAACCACCTTATATTGCAAGCCACTTTCGGTCGTTACCACGCCTTCGACTAACGCATTGGCTGCCAGGAACTTATCAGCATCTTCTTTATTGGTCGCCATCTCAATCTCGCGAGCCGCCATTTGTTTTTCTTGCGCCTGCTGCTGCATAGTCTGGAGTACTGCCTGCATCTCCTCCTGCGTCATGCGCTGAACGCCCTCGGCGGCATCATAAAAACCGGCATTAAAGTAAGCTGGATCATATTCAATATTTGCTGATGCCAAGCTGGCGCCCATGCTCTGACCCAAAGAATAACTTTGCTTTTGTTCGTCAGTTTCTGGAATTTCAGAGGCGCGAGGCAAGCCCTCTTGAGATTGATTACAGGCAGCTAAAAGACTAGACATAATGACAACAGAAATAGCTAAGCGTGGCGCTTTCATAGAGTAAACCCTAAGTAATTGTTAAAGTGAGTTTGGACATACCAATCGATTAGTAATCGTAGCGACTCCGCTTGTATTTGTCGAGCATACAATGCCGGCACCGGTTTCATTTCCCCCCATTTAAATGTTGGCGTACCTAGACCATACGACCACCATTGACTGGCAACAATGCAAGGCTCTCGACAAAACCGCACCATTAAAACCACAGGGGTGTTGCACCGAGCGCACAGCCAGTACAATGCGATTTGCAAGTAACTAACAGCCCGCGCTGGATGATCATAATGCTCACGGGCCTCAGCATAGGTCGCGAGCACAAAGCTTTCACCAGCGGCCCTAAGGATACAACTCTGATGCTTGACCATGTTAAAGATTACTACGGGAAAACCCTGCAAAGCTCAGCCGACCTACAAACTGATGCATGCTGCACCCTAGACGCACCGCCGCAACATTTGCAGACAGTATTTGCCCAACTTCATGAAGAGGTCGTCAACCGTTATTACGGTTGTGGATTAGTCGCACCGGATGCGCTGCAAGGCTTGCGCATATTGGACCTTGGTAGTGGATCTGGGCGCGATGTCTATGCGCTGTCTGCCCTAGTGGGCGAACGCGGGAGTGTTGTAGGTGTTGACATGACAGACGAACAATTAGCCGTGGCTCGGGAATATCGCGACTTCCATGCCAAGGCCTTTGGTTATGCCGCAAGCAATGTAGAATTTCACAAAGGCTATATTGAAAAGCTTGACGAACTTGGCTTTGAAGACAACAGCTTTGATTTAATTGTATCCAACTGTGTGATCAATTTATCGTCTGATAAAGATGCCGTACTTCAACAAACGCATCGTTTGTTAAAACCAGGCGGCGAAATGTATTTTTCTGACGTTTACTCCGACCGTAGAGTCCCGCAAGCACTAGTGGACAACGAATTGCTTTATGGCGAATGTCTCAGCGGTGCGCTGTATTGGAACGATTTTATCAATACAGCAAAACGCAACGGCTTTGCTGATCCACGGTTAGTGGAAGACCGACCACTAGGCATTGACAACGAAGCGATCAAAAAGCTCGTTGGGCCAATCAATTTTTATTCAGCCACCTATCGCCTATTCAAAATAGATTCGCTGGAAAATAGCCAAGAAAATTACGCGCACACAGCATGCTACAAAGGCGGTGTTGAAAATAACCCAGAACGAATTATTTTCGACAAGCAATTTTCTTTTGAAAAAAACCAGCCTACTGCTATATGCAGCAATACTTTTAAAATGCTTAGCGAGTCACGCTTCAAAGATCATTTTGAGTTCAATGCTGGCGATTGCGCGCACGTAGGTTTATTTGCCACCAACAGCACGGCCACACTTCCATTCGATGTGCAAAAAAAGCCGACAAGCGGCTGTTGCTAATCAGGACTGATGCGCAATATGCATTAGCCGCAGCACCGACTTACATAACTAGTCGATAAGAGATAAAAATGATGCGCGACCGACAAGTTGAATTGGAAACAAAAATTGCTTTTTTAGAACAGCATATTAATGAGCTATCGGATGTTGTCTATGCCCAGCAAAAAACCATCGACTTATTAAATGGCGCTTTTAATAACTTAAAAGACCGGCTGAACATATCAACGAACGACGCTGCGCCAATCGATGAGAAGCCACCACACTACTAACTTAAAATACATGCCCGCCCATTAAGATCGAGTCCAGCGATGAAATCGAGCAACAAAAGCCAGCAGCTTTTCTGGCTTGTTAGCTTTGCGCCACTCACCAGCAACAAACTTATTAGCCTCGCCCAGTGTTGGATAAATATGAATTGTGCTTAAAATATCGTTGAGCCGCCCGCCTCTTTTCATAGTCGCAATAAACTCATTAAGCAACTCACCGGCGTGATACCCAACGATGGTAGCGCCCAAAATCTTATCATTGCCTTTAGCCGTAATCACTTTAACAAAACCACGCGCCTCGCCATCAGCTATGGCACGATCAAGATCATCGAGTGAGTACTGCGTAACTTCAAAATTAATTGCTTGGGCTTTGGCTTCAGTTTCACTTAAACCAACTCGAGCAACCTCAGGATCGGTGAAGGTTGCCCACGGCACAATTGAGTAATCGACCTTAAACATTTTAAATCGACCAAACAACGCATTAACCGCCGCATACCAGGCCTGATGCGAAGCCATGTGGGTAAACTGATAGGGACCAGCCACATCGCCTACTGCATAAATATTAGGATAAGCCGTGCGTAAATATTCGTCCACATCGATAGTTCCATGCTCAGTTAAATCGATACCAAGCGCCTCCAGACCCATATTTTGGGTATTAGCATCGCGACCCACAGCAAACAAAGCATGACTAAAATCAATACTTCTTTGCTGACCATGGTACTCAGCAACTAACACATGCCCGTGCGCCGATGATTCAAAGCGCTGCATGGTATGCTCAAATGCAAATTCAATACCTTCCTCTAAAAATTGCTGCATGACGACATCACTAACATCGGCATCTTCGCGCGGCATAATATTTGAATCGTTTGTGAGTATCGTTACGCGACTACCTAAGCGCGCAAAAGCCTGCGCCAATTCACAGCCAATGGGCCCGGCACCAATAACGAGTAAGTGCTGCGGCTGTTCACGCAAGCCCCAGATCGTATCCGAATTGTATGCTGCAATGTGCTCAACTCCCGGTATGGCAAGCATGCGTGGCCTGCCGCCTGAGGCAATAACAATATTTTGAGTTGTAATGACTTTATCGCCAACCTGCACTTCCCATGGCGAAACAATGACTGCCTCTCCCTGAATGCAATCAACACCCAGCTCGCTATAGCGCTCAACCGAATCGTGAGGCTCGATAGTAGCGATAGCTCGATGCACACGATCCATTACTGCGGTAAAGTCGGTTTCAACTGGTCCAGTATTGAGGCCAAATTCTTTAGCTCGGCTAACATAGTGCGCGATTTTGGCTGAGCGCAACAAAGCCTTACTGGGCACACAGCCAGTATTGAGGCAGTCACCGCCCATCTTATCTCTTTCAATTAACGTAACGCTGGCCTTTACTTGAGCCGCTATATAAGCACTAACTAAGCCGCCGGAGCCCGCGCCAATAACAACCATATTGGTATCAAAGTGTTTAGGCTTGATATAGCCGGCATAAATACGGCGACCCTTAAAAAAATCCAAACTGCGTTTCGCAAGCAGAGGGAACAGGCCAAGTAAGACAAAAGCTATAACTAGATTCGAGGTGAGAATTGGCTCGCCCGGCTGCAAATTACCTAGAGCAGTACCGGCATTAACATAGACTGCCGTGCCCGCCAGCATACCTAATTGACTTACCCAGTAAAACGTCCAGGTCTTTAAAGAGGTTACACCCATCGCTAAATTAATAAGCGCAGGTGGAAATACTGGAACCAAGCGCAGCGTAAATAAATAAAATGCGCCATCTTTTTCAATGCCTTGATCAATAGGCTGCATACGCCGAGCAAATCGCTGCCCCACCCAATCACGCAACAAGTAACGGGCTGCCAAAAAAGCCATGGTTGAACCGATGGTGCTAGCAAATGAAACCAAGACTGTGCCCCAAGCCAATCCGAAGACGGCTCCGCCAACGAGCGTCAGAACGGCCCCGACAGGCAATGCAAAAGCAAACACCAGCACATATAAAAGAGCATAAAGCATTGCCGCGAGCACAAAGTTTTCATCCACATAGCCAGTAATTAGCTGTTTTTGCTCCACAAAATTATCGAGCGAAAAAAGCGTTCCTAAATCAAAAATTAAGTAAGCCGAAATAGCAGCCGCGATAAATATAATTAAAAGAGCTCGAGCCTTGTTCATAGATTAATAATCCACATTAATGAGGTGCTAGCGCGATTTTTGGTTAGCGATTCTAGGTATATGATCTATCGAATTTCAGGGCCCAAGAACCATCAGCTCTTAGGCAGGGCAAGCCCTAAAGACCGGCAAACAATGCTTCCTTTAGACAAAAGCAGCCTCTTACAACAATTTTGCACGAGATCGGCAGCTTGGGTTCTATAAATGGGATGCATGTGAGCGAGGTAAAGGCTTTTGCAAGTAGGTTATCCAATGATACGATAGCGCCACGGGCTAAGCAGCCAGAACATTGCCTGACTAATACCGGTCAGCACCTACGGAGATCCGAAATGAGCAACACCATTGTACACGTTACCGACGACTCTTTTGAGCAAGAGGTAATAAATTCCGAGCTACCTGTACTGGTTGATTACTGGGCTGAGTGGTGTGGGCCATGCAAAATGATTGCGCCCGTGCTTGAAGAAGTCGCCGCAAACTTTGAAGGCAAACTGAAGGTTTGTAAAATAGACGTCGACTCCAATAAAGAGGCGGCAGCAAAATACAATGTTAGGGGCATTCCCACATTGATGGTGTTTAAAGGCGGAGATGCCCAGGCCACAAAGGTCGGTGCATTATCTAAAACGCAACTTGAAGAGTTTGTAACCGGCGCTATTTAATGCTTTTCGGCACTGCCCAGCCCGCTGTACTTTGGGTTGGGCAGTCATCTAGGCAATAAAACAACCTACCACTGAGTACGCTACCTAATTAACCTCAACAAACCCGTTGAGGCAAATACTCGCCGTGATTATTTACGCTTTTGCGCTGGACGACCAGTAAAAACGGTGCTAAAGTTCAATCATAACTACATTCTTATAGTTCTTTCCGTTAGTTCGCTCGGCCCCCAACTCGCTCTTTTAGCACTTTTTGAACCGTCTCCTTTTGTTCATTTTCGATGCTAGGCCAAGCGATTAATTTTATTTTGAACCTAGCGTTTCAGCCAACTCTGCACTGCCGTATTTCAGCTTTTTGCTTGGCGTTGTGGCACTCAATTTCTGACTTCGCTTCGTTTGTATAGATTGAAAGACCCGACAGCTTGCCGATCAAATTAAACCAATCGCGCGGGCATGAGAGCAGCGCACACGGCAAAATTAACCGCTCAACCCATGATGGCAATACCAAACTGTAAATGAACCAAGCGTCAGCCACCAATAGCGTTTTTATTAAGCCTTGCTTCGCCGTACGCGCGCAGCCAACTAAATGTCAAAGCCATGCATGATGCGGCATTTTAATTGACCTTTTATTGTAAACCTGCAGGCACTAACAACTGTCCAAGCACCGATCTTTAAGTACCCGAAAAATTAATCACCTATTTTTAAACATCTAAATTAAACAACCACAGATGAAAGCATACAAACCATGAACCTAACCGATCTTAAAAATAAGCCCATATCAGACCTCGTCAAAATAGCCGAAGAAATGGGATTAGATAATGTTGCCCGCTCACGCAAGCAAGATATTATTTTTTCAATTTTGAAAAAGCACGCAAAAAGTGGCGAAGATATTTCTGGCGATGGCGTGTTAGAAATTTTACAAGATGGCTTTGGCTTTTTACGCTCAGGCGATAGCTCATACTTAGCCGGGCCCGACGATATTTATGTCTCACCTAGTCAAATCCGACGATTCAATTTGCGCACGGGCGACACGGTAGCCGGAAAGATTCGCCCACCCAAAGATGGCGAGCGCTATTTTGCGCTACTAAAAGTTAACGAAATCAATTTCGACAAGCCTGACAACTCAAAACAAAAAATACTGTTTGAAAACTTAACACCTTTATTTCCTGATGAGCGGCTTACTTTAGAGGCCGGAAATGGCAGCACAGAGGATCTTTCTGGCCGCATTATTGATTTGAGTGCACCGATAGGTAAAGGTCAGCGCGGGCTTATTGTTTCGCCGCCAAAAGCCGGTAAAACGCTTATTTTACAGCATATGGCACAGGCAATTATCCGCAATGATCCCGAGTGTTATGTCATCGTATTATTAATCGATGAGCGCCCAGAAGAGGTTACAGAAATGGTTCGCTCTGTGCGGGCCGCCGAAGTTATTGCCAGTACCTTTGATGAGCCGCCAGCACGACATGTCCAAGTAGCCGAAATGGTTATCGAAAAAGCCAAGCGGCTAACTGAGCACAAAAAAAATGTAGTCATCTTACTCGACTCTATTACTCGACTTGCGCGGGCCTATAACACAATCATTCCCTCATCTGGCAAAGTGCTCACCGGTGGTGTTGATGCTCACGCCCTAGAGCGACCCAAACGTTTTTTTGGTGCCGCACGAAATATTGAAGAAGGTGGCAGCCTGACTATCATTGCCACTGCTTTAATCGATACCGGCTCAAAAATGGACGAGGTGATTTACGAAGAGTTTAAGGGCACAGGCAACATGGAATTGCACCTTGATCGGAAAATTGCCGAGAAAAGAGTCTATCCTGCAATCAATATCCGCCGCTCAGGTACGCGCCGAGAAGAGTTGTTGACTTCGGACGAAGAGCTGCAGCATATGTGGATTTTACGCAAGCTACTGCATTCAATGGAAGACACTGCCGCGATTGAATTTCTAATTGACAAGCTCAAAGACACCAAAACAAACGATGAATTTTTCAAATCGATGAAACGACAAAAAACCGGGAAAATAACCTAGGCATCAATACTGCCTACAAATTAAAAAATTTACCCCGGTAGTATCGTAATTCTTCGATTGAGTCTTTGATATCGTCAAGCGCAAGATGACTCGATTTCTTCTTCATGCCGTTGAGCACTTCTGGCTTCCAGCGGCGAGCAAGCTCCTTAAGCGTACTGACGTCTAAATTTCTATAATGAAAAAAAGCTTCTAGCTTGGGCATATAACGAGCCATGAATCGTCTATCTTGGCAAATACTATTCCCACACATAGGCGAATGGCCCGCTTCCAGATGCTTTTGTAAAAACTTCAACGTTTGCTGCTCGGCATCTGCCATGCTGATTTGACTCTCACGCACGCGCTGCGTAAGGCCTGACCCACCATGCTGACGGGTGTTCCATTCATCCATGCCAGCGAGCCTTTCATCAGACTGGTGAATAGCCAACATGGGACCTTCGGCAATTGTTCTAAGATCGGCGTCAGTGACAATTGTGGCAATCTCGATGATGACATCTTGCTCGGGCGAAAGGCCCGTCATTTCGAGATCGATCCAGATTAAACGATTTAGTTCTTGCATACTCTGCTGCTCCTACTTAACAACGTCAATTATAGCCATGCTTGAGAACGGCATTTAAGTGCATAATATAACTATTGGTAGGCTTTGTATTAGCATGCAATAGCGAATGTAAAACAATGCGGGTAATAAACATAATGATGGGCGAACTACTGGGTGTTTATCATGCTCGCCATGACATAAATACTTGCGCGTGCCTAGTGGCTTGCAAAAGTTCGCCCGAAACATCCATATATTTTTCGTCAAAAAATGAGTCCCATGGCAAAACGTAAGCTCAACAAACAACAACGCACTCGAATAGCTGAGAATCATGACGCTGCACTAGCTGATACCAGTGATTGCTTGCCTGGGGTTATAGCCGTGCACTACGGTAATGAAGTTGAAGTCGTAGCGGCGAGTGACGGCAAGCCAATCAACATCGATACCTTGTTTCGCTGCCATGTTCGAGCCAATCTACCTGCCATCGTATGTGGCGATCATGTGTTGTGGCGTCCTGCTGAAAAACATGCCGAAAGCGGCGTTATTGAGGCGCTAGAAAAGCGCACATCCGTCATCAGCCGACCCCGCCCCTACCACGACCCAAAACCGGTTGCCGCCAATATCGATCTCATTCTTTTAGTGATAGCCCCACAACCAGAGCCCATTATTAACTTAATTGATCGCTATCTTATTGCCGCAGAGAACTCCGGCATTGACGCCGCGCTACTGATCAATAAAACAGATTTGCTCAGTGAACCGAGCAGTGCGGAAGCCCTGGCCGAATTAAATGGTTTAGTTGATTTATATCTCAGCCTCGGCTATCCGGTCTATCAGTACCAATCGAATGATAACGGCGCGCCAGACACCGCCCACCTACCCTCAGCAAAAACCTTCGAACTCAATGAAGTGCTAGGCGGAAAAACCTCAATTTTGGTGGGCCAATCAGGCGTTGGCAAGTCGTCCATCATTAACAAGCTTAGCGGTCACATGGTGGCGAATATTGGGCAGATTTCGCAGGCCAACGAAAAAGGACGCCATACCACCACTAACGCACAACTCTATTTTTTAGATACCGACGAATCTGATCAAATAAGCGCGATCATTGATTCGCCCGGTATACGCGAATTTGCATTGTGGCATTTGAGTCACGACGATATTATTGACGGGCTAGGCGAATTTCGTGAACATGCTGGTCGCTGCCGTTTTCGCGACTGTGAACATGGCGTCAGTGCTGGCTGTGCTTTGCAGCAAGCCTTCGACAATGGTGACATTCATCCCTACCGAGTTGCTAGCTACAAACATATACTTGAATCGCAAAAAAAGTGAACACCAAAGCTCTGCCTCGCCAATGTATCAAACCAACCACAATGACAACGAATGAAGAACTCTAATATGACCTCTACATATCCAGATGATCTAATGCTTCAGCCTCAACAAGTTGCAACCTTACTCGAAGACAATGCCAATGCGAAAATCCTACCTGTATTTGTGGGTAGTGAGGCCGCATTCCAACAGGCGCATTTGCCCGGCTCAATACAAATAGAACCGGCTGCACTCGTGTGCGGCATTGCGCCAGCTCATGGAAAAATACCTGATGTTGACGACTTAACTCACCTGTTCCGTCAAATGGGGCTGACTCCCGATACCACAATTATCGCTTATGATGATGAAGGTGGCGGCTGGGCCGGTCGATTGATTTGGACGCTCGATATTATTGGCCATGCTCATTACCATTATCTTGATGGTGGCATTCATTCGTGGTTAGCCGCCCAACTGCCCATTGAGCAAGGGCGAGCAACTGAGCGCACTCATACAGAATATAGCTTCGCTTTGAATACGCAGAAAATAGTCACGGCTGAGCAGTTGATCAATTTACTGCATGATCAATCAATTGATGTTTGGGATGCTCGCTCAGCACCTGAATATAATGGCGAAAAAATTATTGCCGCCCGTGGCGGACATATGCCCGGCGCTGTCAACTTAGATTGGCTAGAACTTATGGATCGCAGTAACGCACTGCGACTAAAACCATTAGATAGCATACGCGCCACACTTGGTGCTCGAGGCATTAGTGGCACAAAGCCCATCGTCACTCATTGCCAAACGCATCATCGCTCTGGGCTGACTTATTTGGTAGGAAAGCTACTAGGCTGGAATATTCGCGCTTACGATGGTTCATGGTCTGAATGGGGCAACCGCAACGACACTCCCATCGCAAGATAAGTATTGCAATTAAACACTTAAAGCCAACACCTGCCTAACATCATCAATACGATACGTGAGCATCACCCTATGAGTATTTTAGATAGACTCTTCATATTGCTACAGCATTGCATGCCCCAGCAATTATTATCTCGGCTGACTGGCCTTCTCGCTGATATTGAAACCCAATGGATAAAAAACTTTCTTATTAAAACATTTATTGCCCAATACAAAGTAGATATGTCCGAAGCTCAATATGCTGACGCAGCTCAATATACATCGTTTAATGAGTTCTTCACCCGCTCACTAAAAAGTGGGCTGCGCCCAGTTGACCCTGCTGTTTCAAGTATTGTGTCTCCAGCCGATGGCGTTGTTAGTGAAGCTGGTCTCATCGATAAGACCACATTGCTCCAAGCCAAAGGCCAGCACTATGATTTACAGATGTTACTCGGGGGCGACGCTGTACTTGCCAAACCATTCGAGAACGGATCTTTCGCCACAATTTATTTATCGCCGAAGGACTACCATCGAGTACATATGCCAGCACAAGGAACATTACTTAAAAGCATTTACGTTCCCGGCGAACTTTTTTCGGTCAACCAAACTACAGCTAATTATGTGCCTCAGCTATTTGCACGCAATGAGCGTCTCATATGCTTTTTTGATGGTCCTAACGGAGCCTTTGTGGTGATCTTAGTGGGTGCTTTAATTGTTGCTGGTATTGAAACCGTCTGGAGCGGACAGGTAGCACCAAAAAGTAAAACAATTTGCACTACTGATTATTCGCAAGCCATTACATTGAATCGCGGCGATGAAATGGGACGATTCAAACTGGGTTCGACAGTGATTTTATTATTTCCTGAAAAAAGTGCCGCGTGGAGCGATGAAATTATTGCCGGCCACGAAGTAAAAATGGGAAGTCGCATTGGCTCAATGCTCGCTCAATAATGGCCCTAACAGCCAACCTGTCTAACTTAGACTGCTACGCGAATAACATTAAACGATCTACCCCAAGAGCAACACCTGCGCAACTAGGCATTTCTGGCTTGCTCAGGGCCTCGAGTAGGTCGACATCAATGTCCATGCAGGGTAGCCCCCGCTCACGCCTAACCAGATTATCGTGCTCAAAGCGTTGCTGCTGAATAACGGGGTTAGTTAACTCCTGATAACCGTTCGCCAACTCGACGCCGTCAATATAAAGTTCGAATCGTGCGGCCACTTTTGTGCCATAAGGATCGAAGACCAGCTCGGCCATTGCTGCCTGGCTAGGGGGATAGCTATGCAATACTGTAAACTTTTCGCACCCTAAATGAGGTTCAATTAAGTGCGTAAGTAATAAATCCAACCAGACGTCATCACTGTCATCGACAAAGTCCACCGATATCTTTTGATGAGCAACTTCGCGCAACGCTGACCCCGTTATATTAAATGGATCAACACCTATATAACGTAGAAATGCTTCTCGATAACTAAGTATTTCAGCCGGCCGATTGGCAATAACACTACCAACAAGACGAAGCGTATCATCAATAATCTGAGCCAATGAAAAATCAATTCGGTACCATTCGAGGATTGAAAATTCAGCAGCATGTAAACGGCCTGGCTGATCTCGCCTAAAAGCCTTGCCTAACTGAAAAATACTGCCGCTATTCATAGACAGCAATTGCTTCATTCCCGACTCAGGTGACGTTTGCAAATACAGCGGCTGCGAGCCAGCCATATCTTGGCCGCAACCAACAGACAACGACTCAGGGTTTTCTACACAAAAGCTATTTATCTGGGGGTCGCTGCTTGCATAGCGGCACAGCAGTGGCGTCGTCACCTCGAGAACTTGTGCACTAGTAAAGTACTCTCGAATTTTAGCAAGAAGATCCGCACGCTTTTTTAGTTGCAGGCGAGCAGAGTTGAGATTGAGTCCGGCCGGATCCGCACCTGTAAGCAATATCATTGTAGTGTTTAACGCCTATTTTGAATGCAGCTGTAATCTGCTTTAATGCGCTGCACCGAAAAGCCCCACGTTACTGGTTTGATGAAGTCTACCCGTAGACCCAACACTCAACTGCTTATCATGAGCATGTGGCACGCCATGAAAAGTATTAAGCGCGAGAAACGTAGGCACCCGTGCGCGTATCAATTTTTAAAATATCGCTCTCTTCAATAAACAAAGGCACTCGAACCACCGCACCCGTTACTAAGGTGGCCGGCTTAGTACCGCCCTGCGCTGTATCGCCTTTTAAACCAGGATCAGTTTCGGTAACCGCGAGCTCCACAAAGTTTGGCGGCGTTACGGTAAGAGGCGCCCCATTCCATAAGGTAACAATGCATTTGTCCTGCTCTTTAAGCCATTGACGCGCATCCTCGACCGCACTGGCTGAGGCCGGGAGTTGCTCGAAAGTATTGGGGTCCATGAAATACCAAAATTCGCCGTCGTTATAAAGATATTCCATATCCGTATCATGCACATCGGCAGCCTCGACGCTCTCTCCGGACTTAAAGGTTTTTTCCCAAGCACGACCAGTTTTAAGGTTTTTCAACCTAACCCGGTTGAACGCCTGACCCTTGCCAGGCTTAACCACTTCATTATCGACAATATTACACGGGTCTCCTTCGATAATTATTTTTAAGCCATTTTTGAATTCATTGGTAGAATAGTTGCCCATTGAGCGCCCCATTTAATATATGCAGTTTTTTGCTCGCAAATGCCAAGCAAAGTTATTGTAATCATGTTGTACCAAGCTGCGAGTTGCAGATGGCACCGTGCGTCATACTTTTAGGTGGTCATAACTCTTAATTCAAGCGACTATAGCGGCCCATGCTGCCAACGTCACCTCGAATTATCCGAACCCAAAAGCGTAATTTTATGGCAGTTCTCTTTAATATGCGAGTGAACCTATGATACCTCGATCAACCACTGAGTGTCAGACAGAAAGTCACATCATTCACTCAGATTCACCTCTTCAAACCTGCCCCTCAATCGCAGCCATAGTGTCGTGGCAGCAACAATTAGCAAGATCACGAATCACCATCGAGCAACTCCTTAAAAGGCTTGATATATCGCCTGAGCATTATCAGTCACAGCTGCTCAAACCTGAAAAAACTAAAAATTTCCCATTGCGCGTCACGGAATCATTTATTGCACGTATGCAGCCACGTGACATTAACGATCCACTGCTGCGTCAAGTTTTGCCCATTAATGACGAGCTAGTTGCAGACCCTAATTATGGGCCAGATCCCCTCAATGAAAAGGAATTTAATGCCGCACCGGGGTTTATCCAAAAATATCACGGCCGCGCGTTGTTAATAGTCACCCAAGCCTGCGCCATTCATTGCCGCTATTGCTTCCGAAAAAACTTTCCTTATAGCGAAAATCGCCCAGGTTTAAGTGGCTGGCAAAACAGCTTAGATCAACTGCGAAAAGACGCTTCAATTCGCGAAATCATTTTCAGTGGCGGCGACCCACTCGCGGTCAATGATGAGTATCTGAGCCAGTTGACCGAATCAATAGCGACAATTCCTCATATTAAGCGTTTACGTATTCATACTCGACTACCGATAGTGTTACCTAGCCGTATTGATGACGCTATGATCGACTGGCTAAGCCGGTGGCAAGGGCAAAAGGTGATTGTCATTCACTGTAATCATCCAAACGAGCTTAATGACGAAGTCCGGCATGCACTGAACAAACTGGCCAAAGCGAAGGTAACACTGCTGAACCAAGCTGTGTTATTAAAGGGCATCAATGACCGAGCTGAAACCCAAATTGAGCTGGCTGAAAAACTGTTTGCGTTTGGTGTGCTGCCCTACTATTTGCACATGCTTGATAAAGTTACTGGCGCTCAACATTTTGAAGTGTCGCGCCAAAAAGCGCTGCAACTCAGCGACGACATTCGCCAGAAACTGCCCGGCTTTTTAGTGCCTAAATTAGTCGAAGAGATAGCGGGGGCTCACTCAAAAACTCCCGTATACCCGTTGATTTAGTTTATAGATCAATGGGATATATCGTACTCCTGACCCTGCACTACACATCTACATAACTTGCGCTACATCACAGTAATTGTCAGCGCGTTAATCATTCAATGCCTATACTAAAAGTGGGAGAGCCATGCTTGTGCCGGCACTCCTCTAGCCGTTAAAGAGAGGGCATACATGACCAGTAGTTGAAAGTATGGGCTCAAGCCGCTCAATTTAATTTTTATACTTGAAACCCCATCGTCTTTAATAAGATTTTTCTAAAAACTATCTTCACAAAAACTGATCGACCAAAGTGGCACTGCCTATGAATACCGTAATCGACACGGATAATATCAAATTAGATATCCACCTCACCGATCAAGCTTTTGAACGTAGTGCTTTTGATCTAGCGCCACAATCTAACAGCGAGACAGTTGCTACGAATCGTATCAATATTTTGATAGCCCACGAAGTTAATGAGCGCTGCAGCACAACTAAGACGCTACTAAAAAAAACCGAATGGTCTGCCAACTGTCATAGGGTTACATCCGTCGAAGACCTAACCCATTCGTTAAATCAAAACCAATGGGATTTAATTATTGCCTATGGTGACTCAAAACTTTTCTTACCCGCTGTTGTGGGCAAACAAATCAAGCAGTGCCAATCAGCGGTACGAGCAATTTATCTAGAGAAAACCTACAGCGCCACAAATGCACTGCAAATCATCCACTGCGGTTTCCATGATTACTTGACAGAAGGAGAGGAGGACCGGCTCCTCTTCATCATATCGCGCGAGATTCAATCTTTACACTATCAACGCAAAGCTACGCAAAGCGATTCAGTACTTGCCGAAGCCGAGGCTAAAAGTAAGTTGCTACTCGATACAACCGCTGACGCTGTCGCTTACATCGCCGACGGAACAATTATTCATGCTAATAATGTGTTCATAGGCGCTTTGGGTTTCACTGAAGCTGAAGACGTTGAGTTGCAGCCCATAGTGGACTTAGTCCATGCTGCCGATCAAAAAGCGATTAGAAAAATTATCAAAAAAATGGGCGACATAAATGCAGAGCTCCCCGACACCCAGATAACGTTGATAGGGGCCGATCAACAAGAGATTGGCGCTGAGCTAGCATTTTCGCCTGCATCACACGATGGCGAACGTTGCACGCAAGTCATTTTGCGAAGCCAGCCAGCATCAACCACTACCAATACTTTTATAGTTGAATCATCAGAGCCTGAAGTCAGCATTGAACTCGGGCCAACCCCCCATACTAAAACTAAAACCGTTTTACCGAATACTCGCGCAATGAACACTGGGCTTGCCGATCTTGAAAATTTATCAGGTAAAGGCATGATTTATTTCATCTCTTTGCGCGATACTTTAAACATTCGTAAAGCAGTTAACATTAGCCTGTATAGCGATTTATTAGCGTCAACACGAAACCTAATTACAGCTCTAACACCAGAGGCGACGATGATTGTCGATTATACTGGCGAGAGCTGGATTGCAGCGGTGCCAGAGCAAAAAGAGACAAGCAACCTATTGTTGGGAGAAAAACTTTGTGATGGACTGAATCAATTGGTTGGTAATGAAACTAACACAAACACAAAGAGCTATGCCTCTATTGGTATTGCAAAATACGGCGTAGCCGATATGTCATCTACCGCCGCCATCGACAAAGCATTTAGTCTTTGTGCAGAGCAACTAGATAACGGTGGCTTCAAAGTATTTTCACCTAAAATTGATAACGCACAAGGCAGCGCTGCGCTTAAATCAGCCATGGAACTGGATCGGCTAAAAGTAAAGTACCAACCCATCATTGGCCTACACACCCAATCAACACAATGGTACGAAGCGTCTGTATTTATTTGCAATGATTCTGGCATCGAGCAAGACGCCACTCAACTATTAGAGAGCCTTGGCATAGAAAAAGATAATGTCGCATTAGATCAATGGCTGATAAATGAAGCGCTCAACTCGCTGGAGCCGCTAGCCGAAAAAAATTCGGCAATAAGCCTGTGCATACCTTTGACCGCCAGCGCAATCACTGACACTCAATTTTCTGAGTGGTTAATCAATACAATTCAATCGAAGAAATTAGCGGCCAATTGTCTTAAATTTAGCATTACCGCTGAGCAAGCTCAACATTATGAACATCAATGCCATACGCTGCTTTCAAAGCTGATTGAAAACGGCTTTGGAACCACTATCACTAACGTAACCGCTGAGAATTTCGCCGTCGTGCGCGCCACTCCACCAAGCGCTATACAGCTGCACAATGAACTTACTCAGAAACTGAACGACGCGGAAGATAATAGTAAAGAGCCCTTGCAAGAAACCATAGCACAAGCCATCGAGATGAATATTACTTGTATCGCAACGGGTGTAAATTCGGCATCCGATCTAGCGCACTTATGGCAAACAGGCGTCCCTTACATTCAAGGTAGCTACCTGCAGGCACCGCTATCAAGCATGAGTTATGGATTTTCAGATATGGCATAATGGCTTATGTACTTATCGACCACGCATAAAACCAGCAACCATTTTTTATTCTAGAGTCTAGAACCCATTAGGCAAAATTTTATTAGGAGTTCGCATCCATTTTCATGCGTTCACGATCACTAATACCCAGCAAATACAACACGCTATCTAGACCCAAAGTAGAAATAGACTGACGAGCAGATTGCTTCACCAACGGTTTGGCTCTGAAGGCCACTCCCAGCCCAGACAGACTAAGCATAGGCAGGTCGTTAGCACCGTCACCAATAGCTATAACCTGCTCTAAAGCGATATTCTCTTTACTCGCAATATTCTGTAATAGATGTGCTTTACGCATCCCATCTACCACATCGCCAATCACTTTCCCGGTAACAACGCCATCTAAAATATCTAGCTCGTTGGCGTATACATAATCAAACCCTAGCTGGTCACGCAACCTATTGGCAAAAAATGTAAAGCCGCCGGACAGTATTGCTGTTTTATAGCCGAGGCTTTTGAGAGTTTTAATCAAAGTTTCAGCGCCCTCTACCAGCTTCAATTCGCCAGCAACTTGCTCTAACGCGCTCTCATGTAAACCCTTGAGCAAAGCTACGCGGCGGGTAAAACTTTCTTTAAAGTCGATTTCTCCGCGCATAGCTGCCTCAGTAATAGTAGCAACTTGTTCACCCACACCGGCCAACTTAGCCAACTCATCGATGACTTCAGCCTCGATAAGAGTCGAGTCCATATCGAAAGCTACGAGGCGGCGATTGCGTCTGAACATATCATCTTGCTGCACAGCAATGTCAATGTCCATATCATTAGCCAGCTCTAAAAACTCGGTGCGCATTCGCTGCTCATCAGGCCAGGCACCGCGCAGAGAAAACTCTACACAAGCATTCTCATTTTTATTTTTAGCCGTGATAAGATCAGTATCAGACAACGCAGCCCGACCCGAGAGCCGAGTTATTTTGTCAATATTTAATTGATGCTCAGCGATCAAGCGAGTGACTTTGTGAACATGGCCAGCCGTTATTTTTCTAGCTAACAACGTAAGTATATGGCGCGGCTTGCCCTGCCCGCCTATCCAGTCGACATAATCATCCGCCGAGACCTCTTTGATATCGACCACCATCGACAATGCAGCAAGCCGCTCTGCTAGCAATACGCTCAGTGGCTCGACATCAACCGCCTCTGGCACTTCCACAAGAATACCTAGCGCCAAATTATTGTGGATAACCGCTTGGCCAATATCTAAAACATTAATAGCGCTATCGGCTAATATGCCTGTAATGATATTAGTAATTCCAGGTTGATCATGGCCTGAAACCTTAATTAAAAAAACACTATTCATACTATTTATAATTTATCTTCACCTAATTGCTAAAAATTTTACGTCTTTGCCCTGCAAAGCTTTTGTTATTTTTTTTCTATAGACACAGAGTCGACTTTCTGAAAACCTCGAGGCAACTTATTACCCCGTCGAGCACGCTCACCTACATAGTGCTCAAGGTCGGTTAATTTCATTCGGAGATGCCGTTTACCTGCATAAATCATTAGCGCATCTTTCGGGCTGAGCACAACGACTGCGAGCATAAATTCTTCACGTGTCGCTAGCTTAGCCGATGGAATATTCATAATTTTATTGCCCTTGCCCCGGGCCATAACCGGCAAATCGGTAAGAGGAAAGACAAGCATCCGCCCAATATTACTAATAGCAACCAGCATACTCTCACTATAATTTTCAGCACTTACAGGAGCCAAGACCTCGCCACCTTTGGGCACTGTAAGCAATGCCTTCCCAGCCTTTTTGTTGGCATGCATGTCTTCTAGTTTTGCAACAAAACCATAACCCGCATCAGTACTAAGAAGATAATAGTCTTCGCCCCCACCCATCATGACACCCTTAAAGCTTGCGCCAGATGGAGGGTTTATCTTGCCACTTAATGGTTCGCCTTGACCTCGCGCAGATGGCAATAACCGCACCGGGAGTGAATAACTTCTGCCGGTGGAATCCAAAAAGACTGCCGATTCATTCGATTTTCCGCGCGCGGCTAATTTAAATGTATCGCCAGACTTAAAGCTTAAGCTAGCCGGATCTATATCATGACCCTTAGCGGCTCTGACCCAGCCCCTCTCGGAAAGCACAACGGTAATCGGATCAACAGTCGTAATATCGTCTTCGGTATATGCAACGGCATCGTTGCGCTGCACTAGAGGCGAGCGACGCGCATCACCGAACTCTTCAGCTACAGATAGTAACTCTTTTTTGATCAATGTTTTTAGGCGAGCATCCGAACCTAATGTTTTTTGAATAGCATCGCGTTCAGCAGCCAACTCTTCTTGCTCGGCCTTGATTTTTAATTCTTCGAGACGAGCCAGCTGACGCAAACGAGTATCGAGCACATAATCGGCTTGCATCTCACTGAGATTAAAACGCGCAATCAGCTTTTGCTTGGGCTTATCTTCGGTGCGAATAATATGAATAACCTCATCCATATTAAGAAACGCAATGAGCAAGCCATCAAGCAAATGCAATCGATCAAGAATTTTTTGCAGCCTATATTCAAGCCGGCGCACGATAGTGTCTTTGCGATACTGCAGCCACTCTTTGAGAATCATCACGAGGTTCTTAACCTGTGGCCGGCCATTCACGCCAATCATATTTAAATTAATACGATAATTTTTTTCTAAATCGGTGGAATGGAACAAATGCGACATCAGCGCTTGAACATCAATTCGATTAGACTTCGGCACTATAATGAGTCGAGTTGGATTTTCATGGTCTGACTCATCGCGCAAGTCAATAACTGTTGGTAATTTTTTTGCCTGCATTTGCGCAGCAATTTGCTCAAGCACCTTGGCACCTGAAACCTGATGCGGCAGCGCAGTCACGACGATATCGCCCTGCTCTTGCGTATAAATCGCGCGCATCTTAAGGCTGCCTTTGCCCGTTTCATACATATCGAGAATGGCTTGAGGCGAGGTGATGATTTCAGCCTCGGTAGGATAATCAGGCGCAATAACATGTTCATTAATTTCGCGGACGGTGGCCTTGGGCTTTTCGAGCAAGTGAATGCAGGCCGAAACCACCTCATTCAAATTATGCGGTGGAATATCCGTCGCCATACCCACCGCGATACCGGTGGTACCATTTAACAAGATGCTCGGGACCCTGGCTGGCAGCAAGGTGGGCTCATCTAATGTACCATCAAAATTAGGTTGCCAGTCAACCGTACCTAAACCCACTTCAGCCATTAGTACATCGGCAAACGCTGTGAGCTTTGACTCGGTATAACGCATCGCAGCAAAGGATTTTGGATCATCGGCCGAGCCCCAGTTGCCCTGCCCATCAATAAGTGGATAGCGGTAGTTGAAGGGCTGCGCCATAATCACCATGGCTTCATAAACCGAGCTATCGCCATGCGGGTGGAACTTACCAATTACGTCACCGACAGTACGAGCTGACTTTTTGTATTTAGCGCCTGCCTTCAGCCCAAGCTCGGACATGGCATAAACAATACGGCGCTGCACGGGCTTAAGACCGTCACCAACGTGTGGCAGTGCCCGATCGAGTATTACGTACATCGAATAATCGAGGTAGGCTTTCTCGGCGTAATCTCTTATTGAAACCTGTTCGGTTTCAAAATCGCTGGGGGTGTTTCCGTTATTGGCACTCATGGCAACTCGTTTTACTGGTTTGCAATAATTAGATTAGAACCACCGATCAACACCCACTACCTCATCACCATCCGGCGGACTAAGGAATCCGTTAACAAGGCCTGTTGAAGCATGGTATGCACAATGGTGGCCCGCGCGCTTACCAGCGCAAATTGTCCCAGAAAACATCGCTCTTGGGCAGATAAAAGCTGGGGAAATATGCGGATATTATGCGGCAGCAAAACATTTGAATGCAGCAGGGGTTAGTGGCGGTAGGTTGAAATTGGGAGTATCGCATGGCCGCGACCGCAGCTGCACTGCCTGATTTTGACAAAAGCTACGATAAAAAAGAGGCATTGATCAGTTAGCTTTCAGACCTCTAATAGGAAAGTCACCGGGCCATCATTAACCAACTGTACTTGCATATCGGCGGCGAAAATTCCCGTTTCTACGCTGCGATGCTGCTCTTTAAGTTTTGAAACGCAATAGTCGTAACAAGATTTTGCTACCGTAGGCTCAGCCGCACCAGAAAAACTTGGCCGCATGCCTTTGTCTGTGCTGGCGGCCAGAGTGAATTGCGAAATAATTAGCAAGCCGCCATCAACATCACGGACACTCAAGTTCATTTTATCGGCGTCATCGGCAAATACCCGATAATTTAAAAGCTTGTGAGCGATCTTCTCCGCATGGCTTTCTGAATCATGCTTCTCAACCGCCAACAGCACCAACAGGCCTTGCCCAATAGCACCGACCGTTTGCTTATCGACATCAACCTTTGCAGAGCTTACTCGCTGAATTAATGCTTTCATTTTATGTCTGTGAGTAACAGTTACCGCCAGCTATGCGCAATAGCTGGCGCTTAGCCTATTTTGACCGCGAAGCACGCTTACGCTCATTTTCTAACAATAATTTTTTGCGCACACGAATAAAGTTTGGCGTAACCTCAACCATCTCGTCGTCTTCTATGAATTCCAGCGCCTGCTCGAGCGTCATTTTAATGTGTGGACTCAAGATCGTTGCCTCATCAGTTCCTGAAGCTCGCACGTTAGTCAGCTGCTTGGCTTTCGTGGGATTAACGGTCAAATCATTGCCGCGGCTATGAATGCCAACCACTTGACCCTCATAGACATCTACATTAGCCTCGATGGTTAAACGACCACGCTCTTGCAAATTAAATAACGCATAAGCCAGCGTCTTGCCTTTTACATTACTAATTAAAACACCATTAGTTCGTGACTGAACTTCGCCAACTTTAACTGGGCCATAATGATCAAAAATTGAGGTAAGAATACCTGTGCCTGATGTCATGGTTAAAAATTCGGAACGAAATCCAATTAATCCACGCGCTGGCATAATGTAATCGAGGCGTATGCGGCCCTTGCCATCTGGCACCATATTTTTCAAATCACCGCGACGCAGGCCCATGGCCTCCATCACTGAACCTTGATGCTGCTCTTCACAATCAACGACAACGGCCTCAAAAGGCTCCTCAATAACACCATCAACGTCACGCTGGACAACTTCAGGCCGACCAACACTCATTTCAAAACCTTCACGACGCATGGTTTCGATTAATACGGACAAATGCAACTCACCGCGACCCGACACTTTGAACTTATCGGGCGTATCGCCTTGCTCAACACGCAATGCTACGTTATGCAGCAACTCACGCTCTAACCGTTCTTTTATGTTGCGGCTAGTAACAAATTTTCCGTCTTGTCCGGCAAACGGCGAATCATTTACTTGAAAGGTCATCGACACAGTCGGTTCATCGACAGTCAGTGCGGGTAAAGCCTCAATGCACTCCGGCGCACATAGCGTCTCCGATATTTGCAAGCCTTCCAAACCAGTAACACAAACAATATCTCCCGCCCCCGCTTGCTCTACAGGCACACGTTCTACGCCTAAATTACCAAGAATATCGAGTATGCGACCATTGCGAGTATTGCCTTCATTGTCTGTAACAACGACTGGCGTATTGCGTTTAATACTGCCGCGCTTAATACGACCAACCCCAATAACGCCCACATAGCTGGAATAATCGAGCGAACTAATTTGCATTTGAAATGGGCCATCAATATCGACTTGCGGCGCACGAACCGTATCGAGTATCAACTGCAACAACGGCGTCATATCATCCGCCATGGCATCTTGTTCAAGCCCTGCTATACCATTCAAGGCAGAGGCATAGACCACGGGAAAGTCGAGTTGCTCGTCGGTGGCGCCCAAACGATCAAACAGATCGAATACCTGATCCATCACCCAATCGGCGCGCGCACCCGGGCGATCAATTTTATTGATAACCACAATCGGGTTAAGCCCCACTGCAAAAGCTTTTTGAGTGACAAATCGAGTCTGAGGCATCGGACCATCAACGGCATCAACCAACAACAGCACCGAATCGACCATCGACAACACTCGCTCAACCTCACCACCAAAATCGGCGTGTCCTGGCGTATCAACGATATTGATATGGTGATCATTCCAGTTAATTGCCGTATTTTTGGCTAAAATTGTAATGCCGCGCTCTTTCTCCTGATCATTGGAGTCCATAATGCGCTCAGTGCCCTGATCACGACGATCGAGTGTGCCGGATTGCTCTAGCAACTTGTCGACTAAGGTGGTCTTGCCATGGTCAACATGGGCGATGATAGCTATGTTGCGTAAATTCGCAGTTTTGGTGATGTCCAACGAGGATACTCCGGAGTGACTGAACGATTCGCGCCTTACAATACCAAGAGGCGCAGATACAGCCTCAATGAGAAGCAGGCGCATTAACCTGCCCTTAATAGGCCGTCTAAAGTGCGCGCGATTATACATAACCCCAGCAAGCTAAATACCGCTGTTTAGCAGGTTTCCAACGCGCAAAATTAACATTCAACAAAAGTAATACGGTAGTTTAATGGCACACAAATCGCTAAACTTTGGCCTTTTGGGCAGATGCCTACCATTACAGCCCTAATCTCACCCCCATTGCCGAGAACCCACAGCGCATGAATCAACACACAACGCCAATTTGGACCAAACGCTGGACCTTTATCATGGCCACCACCGGCGCGGCAGTTGGGCTGGGTAATATATGGAAATTCCCCTATATTGCCGGCGAAAATGGCGGCGGGGCATTCGTGCTGATGTATCTGTTATGTATCGTTTTACTGGGCATTCCAATCATGATCGCCGAGGTAATGCTCGGGCGCAGAGCTAGAGAAAACCCGATTCATGCCATGCTTAAAAATAGCCGTGATGCTGGCGCCTCGAAGGCCTGGGCATTCATTGGTGCGATGGGCGTTGCCTGCGGAATGATGATTTTAATGTATTACAGCGTGGTGGCCGGCTGGTCGTTAGAGTACGTATGGCAAAGCATGCAAGGCAGTTATATGGACAAGTCAGCCACTGAAGTCGCAGCAGGCTTTGGTGTGCTGGCCGGCAACCCCGAGCGCCAACTGCTCTGGCATAGCTTATTTTTATTACTCACCGCAATTATCGTCGGACTTGGGGTTACTCGGGGTATTGGCACGGCGGTTGATAATTTAATGCCGTTATTGTTTGTCTTACTTTTGGTTCTGCTGGGCTATTCAATCCGCAACGGTAACTTCGAACTCGGCTTCAATTTTCTGTTTAACGCCGATTTCAGCAAGCTCACCGGCGATGCCATACTCATTGCCATGGGCCACGCCTTTTTCACTTTAAGTTTAGGCATGGGCACCGTTATGGTCTACGGCTCGTACATGCCAAAAAACAGCTCCATCCCGCGAGCGGTGCTTGCCGTAGCTTTTCTCGACACTATTATCGCGTTAATTGCCGGGCTCATTATTTTCCCGCTCGTCTTCGCTAGCGGCCTAGAGCCGGGCTCGGGGCCAGGCCTATTATTTGAAACCCTTCCCATTGCTTTTTCAGGCATGTGGAACGGCTCAATATTTGGCACCGTGTTCTTTATTTTAGTGTCCATTGCAGCACTTAGCTCGTCGATATCGTTGATTGAGCCAGGCATCGCATGGCTTGAAAAAACGGGCATTAGCCGCTTATTTGCCACTTGCGGATTAGGACTCATCTGCTGGCTCGGCGGCGTAGCGAGTATTTACTCTAGCGCTGTTTTCGACACGCTCGATTACGCCACGGCCAACGTTATGTTACCTCTAGGCGGGCTGCTTATCGCCATTTTTGTAGGCTGGAAGATGGGTTATACCCGCGTGCGCAAAGAAATTAGCGATATACCGGCGCTGCTTTTTAACATTATGTTTATCACGCTGCGTTTCATAGCGCCCATAGGCGTGATCATAATTTTTGCCCATAGCTTGGGCTTTATCGCCTAACGCTCAGACACCTGTCGCGACCATTGCAAATAGGCGCTATTGGTTACAATAATCGATCCAGCGCCGCAGCGTTTGTGACTGATATTTTTTAGCATGCACAATCATATAAAAGTGCCGCTGCATATCTCGCTGCGGCACCGACAGCGGTATCAAGCGCCCGGCGGCAAAATCGTCTTGTAGCGCGATGCGCGACAAACATCCCAAACCAACACCCGCTGCAACAGCGCGCTTAATCGCTTCGGTATGCTCCAACTCCAAAAAAACGCTCAACGAATTTTGCAGCCCTTGCATGGCACGATCAAACGTTTGCCGTGTGCCTGAACCGCGCTCTCTGAGGATCCATGATGCTTCTATCAATTGCTGATCAGACAGCTGCAACTGCGAAGCATAGCTATGCTCGGGCGAGCAAAACACCACGAGCTCGTCGGCCCGCCACGCAGTGACCGACAAATCAGCGTGGGCATACTCCCCTTCTATGAGGCCAATATCGAGTTCAAAATTCAGTACTTGCTGAGCAATGTTAACCGTATTGGCTACATGCAACTGGGAATTGATAAGCGGATAATCAGACTTAAAGCGGGTAATGATTGGAATGACCACATAGTTGCCAATGGTCAGCGTAGCGCCGATGTTGAGTGCGCCAGATAGCTCATCTTGCAACAACACGTTATCGACCTCTCGGGCTTGGCTATACAACGCCTCGGCAAAGGGCAGCAATTGATAACCTTGTGCATTGAGTTGCAGGCGCTTACCCACACGGTCAAACAGGCGGGTGTTATACCTCTGCTCAAGGTCCTGCAACGCGCCACTAGCGGCCGATTGCGACATAGCCAAATTCTCGGCCGCACGGCTAATATTCTGCAGCCTAGCTGTAGCCAAAAAAACATCAATTTGTCTTAACGTAAATCTCATCGCGCTGCCTTCATTAGAGTAGTTAATAAAAAATGTTCAAGCTGCCATGCAACTAATCCATCTGCTATCAGTCTACGTAATAGAGTTATAAATGATGGCCAACTCCACTTCATACTCTACATTTTTGACTGTTCTCCCCTCGTAAGAGTTATGCCGGCGCTGAGCCGGCTTTTTTTGGCGCCTACATCACTGAACCGCCGTGTCTGAGTGCTGTGTTTGAGCCTGTTTTCTGAGCACTTCATATCGCTATATCCGATATATTATATCTAAATAAACCATTTTACCTATTAAAAATAGACCGCTAAAGTAAGTGCTTTGAAGCTAACACACCATTAACCGCCAATAAGGATCT
>Ga0213865_10000032_pt1 | contig 76580 bp, 46 predicted proteins | sample PICome_6_FD_160100 | JGI IMG/M metagenome (GOLD analysis project Ga0213865, IMG submission 160100) | Coastal seawater microbial communities near Pivers Island, North Carolina, United States - PICO282 | ecosystem: Environmental > Aquatic > Marine > Coastal | place: USA: North Carolina...
AAGCATTTGCCGCTGAATACGGCAATAGCTATCTTAATGAAAAATCAGAGACTGCAAAGTTAATGAAAGTAATTAATATCAAAGACAAGCAGCTAACAGAAGCTAAGAAAGCGGTTGAAGAAAAGAAAATGTTAGCAGAAGCTAAACAAGCTGAAATCAAACGCATGACTAACGCAGCTCAAAGAAAAGAAGTCATAAATGAATTAACTGCTCCTCTAAACAGGGATCAAAAAGAAATTATGATAGATTTACTGGAATCGGTTCAAACTGACAAACTAAAAACACAGTTTGACAAGTATCTACCGGCGGTCATTGACGGTAAAACTCCAGAAAAGAAGGCGACACTGACAGAAGGCACATCACATACAGGCAATAGAGAAGAAATAAAAAGTCATGACAACGCAAGCATAGATAGCAACGTGGTTGATATCCGTAGACTTGCAGGATTAAAATAAGGAGAAACCAAATGTCAGAACTATTAGAAAGTCGCTGGCAGGACACCAAAACTGCACTTCTTGAAGGCCTACAAGGCACAAAGAAACAGGTAATGGCAAGCACTCTTGAAAATACTCGCAAGTATCTTTCAGAGACAGCCACTGCAGGTGCTACCTCAGCCGGTAATGTTGCAACTCTTAACAGAGTTATTTTACCAGTCATCAGACGTGTGATGCCAACTGTGATCGCAAACGAGATCGTTGGTGTTCAGCCTATGACAGGTCCAGTGGGTCAAATCCACACACTAAGAGTACGCTACTCAGATACAGTAGGCACAGGCGCAAGCGGTGCTGTAGCTGGTGAGGAAGCTCTTAGCCCATTCAAGATTGCTGAAGCATATTCAGGTAATGCTACATCAGGTAAAGCTGATGCAACTGCTGCACTTGAAGGTGCCGCTGGTAACAAAATGTCAATTCAGATCTTGAAACAAACTGTAGAAGCAAAAACCAGAAAGCTATCAGCTCGCTGGACTTTTGAATCTGCACAGGACGCACAGTCACAGCACGGTATCGACGTTGAAGCAGAAATTATGGCTGCTTTAGCACAAGAAATCACTGCTGAAATCGACCAAGAAATTCTTGGTTCACTTGCTACACTAGCAGGAACTGGTACAGATACATTTGACCAGGCTGCTGTATCAGGTACAGCTACTTTTGTTGGCGACGAACATGCAGCACTTGCAGTTCTTGTTAACAGAGCAGCAAACAGAATTGCACAGAGAACACGTAGAGGCGCAGGTAACTGGGCTGTTGTATCTCCAGCAATCCTAACAGTGCTACAAAGTGCAACTACTTCTGCGTTTGCAAGAACAACTGAAGGTTCATTTGAAGCTCCAACAAACACAAAATTCGTTGGCACATTAAATAACGCAATGAAAATTTACGTTAATACATATGCTGCAGACGATGATGTACTTGTTGGTTACAAAGGCTCAAGCGAGTCAGATGCAGCGGCATTCTATTGCCCATACATCCCGCTAATGAGCTCAGGCGTTGTGCTTGACCCAACATCATTCGAGCCAGTCGTATCATTTATGACACGTTACGGATATGTTGAGTTATCAAACACAGCTTCATCGCTTGGTAACGCAGCTGACTACTTAGAAAAAGTAGAAGTAACAGCAGCAAACCTAAGCTTCAGCTAAGATTAGTAATTATAAACTTCAAAATAGGCCCTACGGGGCCTATTTTTTTGACTCCTAAAAACTTACCTTTTTCCTTTTCGGATAAATACTTGTGTCAATAATCGTGTCACATAGTGTGGACTTATGCGGAAATGACCCACCGCGTATCCCTTAGAAGGGGACATTAAAGGAGAAAACAAATGGGAAGACCTATTAACAAAGATAAAATTGGATTTGGTACAGGCCGAATCGCAGTAAGCAGACACTTTTTTACAGGTGGTGCAGAAGCAACGACAGGAGCACATATTTTGAGACAGATTGGTGATGCCAAATATGTTGTAAGATTAGATTCTAACAACGATGCAGGCGGACCATTTTCACCAAGAGATCATGCTAATGACGAAGTAATGACATTAGTTAACAAAGCAAATGGTGCAATGAGTGCAGGAGAGTTTAGAATTGACGCAACAGGAAGCGATTCAACTGTATATCAAGTTACAAAGTTACGTAACAGAACTGTGCAGATTGAAGGATCAGGTGGAGGAGCCACTTCTTCAAGTGCGGACAATGCCATTTACGAAATTGGTAATGCACCAGATTTAAGAGAAAATTCATCTGTGCCTAATGCCGTATTAAGTGTTTCTTTACCAAGGCAGTCTTAAAAAAATATTATGTAGGGGTGTAATGCCCCTACACTATTAAGGAATTTTAATGTCAAAAGTTTTAAGTGTAAACAACGGTAACTATACTGTTAAGGTAGAAGCAGGAGGACAAATAGTCCTGGACACTGCAAGAGGTTCTTTTGTAAGCGGAAAACCTGCAGGCACTGTAGTAATACGAGGTAGTTTAGAAGTTGAAGGAACAACTACCACAGTAGAAAGTAACGATACATTAATTAATGATAATATACTTACACTTAACAACGGACAAGCTGGCGCAGGAATAAGTGCATCAAAGAATTATCAATCAGGTATTGAAATTGATAGAGGTTCAGAAGAAAATGCTAGTTTCGTTTTTGATGATAGCGTTACCTGGAATATAGGCGGAGATAGTGGTACTGGCGGATTTAAATTTTTTACAGGTGCCGGAAATAAAACAACTCTTGTTATAGATGGTATAAAATCCAATGGTGCGTTGTTTATTGATACAGGTAATAATGCAATTAGTGTTACAAATGCAACTGACTACGAAACTCGTGTTTTTCCGTATGCCGGTGGAGTAATTACAGGCGGGGCAATAGATGATGATTTAATACCAAATGCAAAAGCGGTTGTTGATTATGTTTCATTTGCATCTGCAAACGTTTTGCAAGATAGAATTGAAGAAGGCACTACATCTAAAACTTTTGTTGAAACAAAAGATTTTGAAGTTACCGGATCAGCTAGCCAAGTAAAAATTGGTGTGAATAACGTAGATAAAATTAGTGTTTATCAAAATTCAATTGAGTTAGAAGATATTTTAATTCAAGGAAGTCAAATAATGACTTCTAGTAGTAACGAAAATCTACGTTTAGAAGCTGCTGGTACAGGCAGTGTACAGATAAACGATAAACTACTCATTACAACAACTTTACAAGCTGATGATGCAGCAGTAGATCCATTGGCACCTAGTGCTGGATCTATAATTTACACAAAAGCCGAAGGCAATGGTGGAAGTGGTATATATTTTGTAAATAGTAGTAATACACAAAATGAATTGATAAGTAATAATAGATCGTTACTTTACAGTATGATTTTTTAAGGAAACAAAATGGCAATAGTAAACGCAAGATTAACTGGATCACAACTTAATGTACTTACAGTACCAGCTGGAAAAAGATATGCAATTACAAACATATTAGTTTGTAATAATGCAAGTAGCGGATCACAAGACTTTGATTTACATTTTATTGCTAATTCTGGAGGGTCTATAGGTACGCTTGATAATAATGTAACTAGAGTAATAGCAAATTTAAGTTTACCTTTTGGCGAAACATTTACATTTGACAGCGAAAAAGTAGTATTAGAACCAGGCGATACTGTATCCTTTGTTGGCCATGCAGATTTAGCAACTACAGTAAGTTATTTGGAAGTGTAATGAGATTAATTAAAGCTCAAAATACAAATTTGAGAAACATCTACGGTAAAGGTGTAAAGTATGACGTAAATGATCAAGTTATACTTGATAGCACCAACACTGTTTTAGTGCCATCAGGCACGACAGCACAAAGACCTACATCGCCAGTAAATGGACACATGAGGTATAATACAACTGACGCTAGATTTGAAATATACGAAAATAATAAATGGGACGGCTTAAAAGTTGCTGCACCATCAACTGCGGCGCCTGTTTTACAACAAAATTTAGGTAGTGGAGATGCTGTAGAAACAATCTTTGGGCCTCTCAATAGCGGTGATCCTTTTTATCCTGTACCGGCTGCGGCACAAAATATTTTAGTTTTTGTTGAAAATGTTTTTCAAATTTCAGGAACAAACTATACACTAGTACAAAATCCAGGCGCACAAAATACTATTACAAATATTATAAGCACTGGAGTAACCACAATAATAGAAACAGCAACAGCACATGGTTTTACTACTGACGATCTAATATATGTTAGTGGAGTTGAAAGCACAATTGATGATGCAGTTGAAAATCTAAACACAGACGATTCAAGTTCCCCGGGCAGTCATACTATTACAAGTATTCCTTCAACTACTAGAATAGAAATAGCTGTTAATACAGCAGGCGGTAACACTGCTAATTATATTGCAAGTAGCGGTATTATACTTAAGGCAGGCACATCAACAGGACCGTATCTTCCAGGATACTATCTATCATTTACATCAGCACCTGATTTAGATAAACCTATAACAGTCCTACACAACTTCGACAAGTAATCCAATAAATACTGTGTCAGGAGAATAAATTTGGCACAAGTAGGTAGAATATCCGGTCCGCTATTACAGGACAATCTTTTAAGAAATGGTTTAGATCTTGCTTTTCGCAATGATTCTGGAACCACACAACTTCTTTATCTTGATGTCAATACTGGCAAAGTAGGCATTAATAAAAACGCTCCTATTGTAGAACTAAACATTGAAGGCGATGCACGTAGCACTAATTGGAATACTACTGCACTTACAAGTTTGACCGGCTACGAAATAAGTAACAACAACATTAATGTACGTTCTGGAAATATTAATTTAAATGCAGGCACAGCAATTAGATTAAGTAATCTAGAAACAGAAGCATTTCAAGCTACAGACAATACAATTAGCACACATATTTCTAATGCAAATATTGATTTACGTCCTTGGCAAGAATATGAATTAGATACAAGCGACCCTTTCATTGCAGATCTAAATGATACACTTTTACAAGTTTCAAGGGGTCAAATAGGCCCTGGCAATGCAGACTACGAGTTTTGGACTACAGTTTTACCGAGTGGGTTTCAAAGAGGTGATTGGAACGAAAGCGGCTCAATTAGCATTGACGATGTTCTTGGATTTCTTAATTTCACAAGAGGAAATGTTAGCCCACCAAGTGCTGCATATGATCGTGGAATAGCAATAATAAATGCGAAATTACCTACTGTAGAAAGTTTAGCTAATACTAATGTCTCAGGAAATATACATGCAACTGGTAACATAACTACTGACGGAAATATAATATTTGGAGATCAAAATACTGATAGTATTATCTTAAACGCAGAAGTTACATCTAGTATTATTCCTGCTGCTAACAACACGTATGCGTTAGGCGCACCAACAAAACGCTGGGACTATCTTTATAGCACACTTATAAATGGAACTAATGTTGTTACTGGTAATTTTAATGTAAGCGGAATAGATCCATTAAGTCTTAGACAGGGGAACATATTTTGGGTTGCACAAAACGGTGATGACAACAATGTAGGAGATCATCCTAACGGTCCTTTCAAAACACTTAAACATGCTCTTGATGTTGTTGATGCAAGCACACAAGGACCTGTTACAATACATGTAATGCCTGGCGGATATGAAGAAGAACTTCCTTTGGTTGTGCCTAGTAATGTAACTATCAAAGGTGAAGATTTTAGAAATACAATTATACGTCCTACTAGTGCTGATCAATCAAAAGATGTTTTCCACCTAAACGGTGAAACTACAATAACGAATATTACTATAAAAGATTTTTATTATGACAGCGGCAATGACACAGGTTATGCATTTAGATTTGCGCCCGGCGCAGTAATAAGCACACGCTCTCCTTATATACAAAATGTAACAGTAATCACTCAAGGTACTACAACAAGTCCAAGTGATCCGAGAGGATTTGCAAGTGGTGATGCAGGCAAAGGCGCACTTATTGACGGAGCATCAGTGCCTAGTGCAAGTAATGAAGCAAGTATGCTTTTCCATTCAGCAACATTTATTACACCAGGTGTTGATGCAATTACAATGACAAACGGTGTGCGTGTAGAGTGGCTGAATAGTTTTACCTACTTTGCAAACAGAGGATTGTATGCAAAAAACGGAGCAACAGGACATCTAAGCACAGACGGATCAACTGTACAATATGGTGCTGAAATTCGTTCAATTGGTTCAGCTAGTGTCTACGGAAACAAAGGCGCAGAAGCAGACGGCAACGATTGTATCATGTATCTTATTGCACATAACTTTGCTTACATAGGTGCAGGTAAATTTGTAGATAATGATCCTAGTAGAGCCATACAAGCAAATGAAACAATAGAATTAAATAGCGGTAAAATTTATCATGTATCACAAGATCACGGCGGCGATTTCAGAATTGGTGATCAATTCTTTGTTGATTTTGAAACTGGTACAACTAGTTTAAATCTTACAGCTGCACAAGTAGACAGTTTACAAACTTTGAATATTACTGACAGCAACGGCACAACAATAGTAACACCAGCACTAATTGATATTGGTAATTTTAGAATATCAAACAATAACATTGATACACTATTTGGTGCAATGAATATAGATGCGGCTACAGAAATTAAATTTAATAATGATGTAAACTTTAAAAAGAATTTAAGTCTAACTGGTAATATTAGTGTAGGTAGAGAACTTATAACATTTGGCGATACATTTGGACAAGATACTATTGATATAAACGCTGATATTTCAAGTGATGTAGTGCCTGATATAAGCGGATATTATAATCTTGGAAGTAGTTCATATAAATGGAAACAAGGATATTTTTCAGAAGCAAATATTGCTGACATAAAATTTAAAGACACAACAGTTACAACAACTATTTCAAATAGCAATCTAGAATTACAGGCCAACGGTGCTGGCGAAATATATCTACCAGATGCTGATTTAGAAATAACAAATGCCGCAACAGTAACAGGGTCAACAACTTTAAAAGATACAAATATTACAGGAAATGTTGTACTAGCAGGTAATTATAGTATTACAGATAATTTTAATCTAACGGGTAACTTGACTGTACAACAAAATTTTAGTGCAGTGCAAGCAACACTAGAAAAAGTCAATATCAAAAATAATGTTATAGAAACTTATTCAGGAAATGACAATTTAGATATCAGAGCAAGTGGCACAGGAAATATACTGTTTGACGAAAGTGTGATTATAAACCAAAATCTTACAGTATCAGGAACAACTAGTGCTGTGGATTTATCTCTTGCAAGTGTGACAGCCGATCTCGCTACAGATGATATAGATATATTTGATAATATAATTACCACTACAAATACAAATAGTAACTTAGATCTTAGAAGCACAGGATCAAGTACAGTGCAATTAGAGCAGATACTGTTAGACGGCACAAACATAAGTTCTGCAAATAATATAACTTTCGATCCAACAGAAAATTTAATTATTAATACCGACAAGGCACTAAATTTACCTAAAGGAGATATCTCACAGCGTCCTCAAACACAAGGTGATGTACGATTTAACACAGAAAAAAATGTGTTTGAATTATATATAAATTCTGCTGTTGCACTTGGAGGTGTATATTCAGATAATTTGTTTACAAGTGTTTTAGCACATCCTACAAACAATACACTTCAACTAAACGTTGCCAATGTAAATGTAGGTAGTTTTGACAGTGACGGCATTAATATTCACGCTATGCAAGTTGAGGATATTAATATCGATGCAAATACTATTGGTACAAACGTAAGTAACAGCGACTTAGAATTAGTACCAGACGGTTCTGGAGATGTTGTTATAGATAATATAACATTTGATGATAATGCTATTAGAAATACAGAAAATGATGCAGTAACACTATTAAGTAATACTGCTAAGGGTTACTGGAAATTTGGCGGAACTGGCACTATACGTATGCCCTTTGGCGATAACAGTACACGCCCTTCTACACCTGAAATAGGATTTACAAGAGTCAACACAGTATCTAACGAAATGGAATCTTGGAACGGTACTTCTTGGGAAACATCAGCTGGTAGATTTGATAGTATTTCGGTAGAAGATATGGAAGACGAAGCTCTCATTCAGTCTCTAATCTACGGCTAAACAGCTATTATTTACAAATCATATAAATACTATTAACGCTGCAATGGATCGACCAAATCCGTAGCGGGACAAACTGTGGTTAGCCAGCAAAGAGCATTAGCTGAAAATTAGGCTTGTGGGACAGGATCCCCGTGTTAAGGAGTAGAGATGGCAGTTGGTCGCATATCCGGTCCGCTCTTAAAGGCAAATCTCATTAGAAATGGGATTGATTTAGCTTTTGAGACAGACCTATTATACTTAGATGTTAACAACCAGCGTGTTGGTATCAAAAATAGTTCTCCTCAGCACGAGTTAGATGTTACAGGAACATCTAGAGTAAATAATCTTACAGTTACAAATCAAGCAACATTAGGCGATGTAGTAGTGCAAGGAAATACTATTTCATCCAATCAAACCTATTTGAATTTAGGTACACTAGACAATGTTGTTTATCAAAATAAATTAATAATAGATTCTTTAGAGCTAGAAGGTAATGCAATTAGCACGAGAGATTCTAACGCAAATTTAGAATTAAGACCAAACGGAACTGGTACTGTTGAAGTACTTGCAAATATGAATGTTGCTGGAAGCCTACACGCTACTGGTAATATTAGTGCAGACGGTGATATCACAATAGGTGATACTAGTTCAGATACAATTAATTTCAATGCAGAAGTTGCAAGCAATATTGTTCCAGATTCAACAAACACATATCAATTAGGGACAGATCCTGCAGGCGGCGGCAAACAATGGTCTGATATTTGGGTTAATAATTTTAATGCAACATCAGTTTCTGCAACTGCATTAACAGTTAACGGCATAGATTTAATATTAAAACAAGGCAATATAATTTATGTTGCAGAAAACGGCAACGACACAAACGACGGTGATCATCCTCAAGCACCTTATGCAACTATACAAAAAGCATTAAGCGTAGCAACCGGCGGAGACACTGTGCATGTTTATCCTGGAGAATATACAGAAGTGTTTCCTTTGACTGTACCTGTAGGAGTTACTGTAAAAGGACACAGTATTAGAAGTGTAAATATTTCTCCAACAACTGCTACAAGATACAATGATGCTTTCTTATTGAACGGCGAAAGCACTGTTGAAGATTTAACTGTAAAAGATTTTTATAGTGGCGGTAACTATTTTACAACCACAAGCTCACTTCCTGGAGGCATAATAGTAAATGTAGGAACAACTGCTCAAGCACACACATATGTAAGCGGTGGAACAGTAACAGCAGGTGGTACTACTTATACTGTTACCGCACCTACCAACTATAATGAAGCTACAGGTGATTTAGCTATTTTCTTTACGCCTGCTGTAGATTTAGGTATAGGCACAGAGGTATTTGTTTCTAACCTAACATTTAGTTGTAATGGAGACAATAGGATATTTCCAGACAACGGATATGCATTCCGTTTTGCAACAGATTTTGCAGTTACTACTCGTTCACCTTACATAAGAAACATCACAGTAATCACAGCAGGTTCAACAACTACAGCAGATGATCCTAGAGGATTTTTATCAGGTGATGCTGGTAAAGGTGCTTATGTAGACGGAGCATATGCTACAGCTGCATCAAGAGAAGCAGCAATGTTGTTCCACAGTGTAACTTTTATTACTCCGGGTGTTGATGGACTTGTCGCAACCAACGGTGCTAGAATTGAATGGTTAAACTGTTTTACGTATTTTGCAAACAGAGGCCTTCATGCGTTTGACAGCAATGCAGGATTAGCATACGACGGAAAAACAAGAATAAGACTTAGTGGAATAACAGGAACTTTTGTTTCTGGTAACACCGTTACGTTTACTTCTACAGATGCATCCAGTGTTGTAAATGTTACAGTAGAAAGTGTCGACAATGATATACTTGTCCTAGATGGAAAAAATACTGATTTATTAAATTTTGACACTACACCAGCTAGTATATCAAACGGTGGTGGAGCAACTGCAACAACAATTGAAAATGTAGATATTAGAGATTTTGGTGCAGAAGTAAGAATGATTGGATCAGCTAATGTTTACGGTAACTATGGTTTGTATGGCGACGGCGAAGGGGTATTAGTTTATGCAATAGGACAAAACTTAGCATACATAGGTAATGGTAAAGAAGTTACAAACGATACCGGTAGTGTTGTACAAGCAAACGAAGTTGTAGAACTTAATGGCGCACAAATTAGATACAGCTCAGTTGACCACAAAGGTGATTTTAGAGTTGGTGATTTATTTCATGTTAATCAAGAAAACGGTTCTGTAGACTTTGCTGTATCTTCATTAAACATAACACTTACTGACGGTGTTACATTTACTAACGGTGGTGATACAACATTTATTAATGGTTCTAGAATTGATACCGGAAACATTAGAATAAGCGGTAATACAATCGAAAGCACAGCAGGAGCACTTAATTTTGTAAGTGCAACAGACCAAATTAATTTAGAAAATAATGTAAGTGTAACTGGTAATATTGATGTTACCGGCGATGTAACAATTGGTGGAAATATTACACTCGGCGACAGCGGCGATGATAATTTACAAATTGTTGCAGGAATAGCAAGTGATCTACGTCCTAATGTTACAAGCACCCATAGCTTAGGTACAAGCACTAACACATGGGCAAACTTGCACGTAGATGAAATGTTTATTGATGATATAATTGTAAACACAAACTATATTACAACAACAAATTCAAATGCAAACTTAGAACTAAGAGCAAACGGTACCGGCAAAGTTCTAATACCTACAAATGATTTACAAATTGATAATAATATAAAAGTAGACGGCACAGCAACTTTAGCTAATACAAGCATTACAGGCACAGTGACATTAGTAGGCGGTCATACACAAACTGGTAATACAGATATCAGCGGTGACGTAACAGTTACTCAAGATTTAACTGTAGGAGCAGCGGCACAATTTGAAGAAATTAAAATTGATGATAATATTATTACTACAACAAGTAGTAATGCTGATTTAGAACTACGTGCAAACGGTACAGGAAATATATTGATTCCTAATAATAATGTTACAATCAGTAATGACTTACAAATTTTAGGAACTACTAGTTTTGTAGATTTAACATCTACAGGGACTATAACTTCATCACAATTTAGTACAGGTGATATTGTTATTAGAGAAAACTTTATTACTACTACAAATAGTAACAGTAATTTAGAACTAAGAGCCGCAGGTACAGGAAAAATTGCAGTTGATGATTTGACATTTGACTCAAGTACTATTGCCAGTTCAGCTGATATTACTCTTACTCCTACTGATGGAGTTGTTACAATTAATGCAACTGGCGCTATAAATCTACCATCAGGTACAACAGCAGAACGTCCAACACCAGTAGCAGGACAATTTAGGTTCAACAGCGAACTTGCGAGATTTGAAGGATACGATGGATCAAATTGGATAAAACTAGATGGATTGCAAGATTTAGATGGCAATACAAAAATTACAGCTGAGCTAACTCCGGGAGCTAACGATAACAAAATTAGATTTTATATCAACGGAAGTATTGTAGCAGATATAGATGCAAGTAGATTTAACACAAATAGAGTAACCGTAGATGACATAGAGATAGACGGTAATCGGATAAGTAGTATTACTACTAACACAGATTTAAACTTCGTTGCTAATGGCACAGGACAGGTTAAATTTGAAAACTTGGGTGTTACTGATAGCACTATAAAAAATACCGTAGCTGATGCTGTAACAGTGTTCGAAAATACAGGCGACGGATATGTGAAGTTTGATGGATCTCAAGGTGTAGTGCTACCTGTAGGCGGAAACGCTACTCGTCCGACAGGAGAAACTGGAATGATAAGGTTTAATACTGATGATTCTAGAGTTGAACTATACGACGGAACAACTTGGGTAAGTGTTGCAGGTGCTAGTGGCGGTATTTCTTTTGCTCAAGCAGAAGAAATTGCAATAGAGAAAGTATTAATTTTTGGATAGATAAATGGCAACAATATTAAAAAATACAGTAATAAAAAATTGTGGGACAGTGCCTGTTTTAATTTATGAAACATTGCCTACTACAAGAGTAACAATTTTAGGTTTAAGTTTTACTAACCTAACAGATCAATTTATCTATTGCGATGTATTAATTAAAGACGACACAAGTGTAACAGGATATTATTTAAAAGACAGCATATTACCAGCAGGAACAAGTTTACGTGCAGTAAGTACAGGTGAAAAATTAGTTTTAGCACCTAGCAATCAATTACTTGTTAGATCAAGTGTAGATGATTCAGTTGATGTAATAGTTAGCTACGTGGAGATTACATAATGACATATTATATAGGAACAAGCCCAACTGATGTTATTGATAGTTTTATAAAACGTTATTTTTACGGAATACGTAGGAACGAAGACGGTGAATTATTTTTAATGAAATCAGATCAGTTAGCAGGAGGCGATGAAAATATTGTAGTTGTTAATAATATTGGTATAGCTGAAGAAAACTATTTAGATTTTGAAGAAGGTATCGATTTTCTAAGCGGTATAGATGAAAATCATGACAAACTTTATGATAATGTACGATATCCTCAATTTAAATGGGACAGTAGATCATTAACATATTTTGTAGATCCTGTAGACGGACAGTTTATTCAAAGATTGTCACAGGCATATGTATATCCGGATGCAATAAGTAGTCCATCTTACAGCGACGGTGACGATAATTCAGTTTTAACAGACCCAACAAGTTATAACCCAGACGGACAAGGATACTAATTATGGCAGAGTTTTCAATTGATAGATTTAAGTATAACTGGAAGGGTGATTGGACAGCTGGTGCAGACTATATAAGAGACGATGTTGTTAGAGTAAACGGTAAGTCTTATGTATGTATAGTAACACATACTGCAAGTGCTGCTTTTAGAACAGATCAAGAAGCAACTGTTCCAGGATCAAGTCCACCAATTCCGCAACCTCGTTGGATTGTAATGACCAGCGGTAGATCTTTTGTAGGAAACTGGACTACTGCAACAGATTATAACACAGGTGATATTGTATTATTCCAAGGCTCGTTATATGTGTGTCAAGTAGCACATGCTTCTACAGATTTTCATACTGATGCTGAAAATGTTGATCAAAGTGTAAGTTCTACTACTGATAAATGGGTAATAATTGCAGTAGGTACAAAATATTTAATAGATTGGAGCAGTGGCACAAGTTACGGATTGAACGCAATAGTAAAATATGGCGGCATAGCATACAAGAGTATCAAGGCGCATCTAAGCACAGATAATTTTGGTGATGATACGAAAAATTGGGAGCAATTTTACAACGGGTACGAGTATAAAGGAGCTTGGGACACTACAACAGATTACAAAGTGAATGACCTTGTTAAGTACGGACCTTCTATTTTTACATGTAATGAAGCACATACTTCAGGAGATACAGAATTAGACGACACAAAATTTTCAATTACATTTCCTGGAAGCCAATATGATAATGATTGGAATTCAACAACACCTTATAACCAAGGGGATATTGTAAGATATGGCGGTAATCTCTACTATGCTGTAAATAACAACTTAGATAGTAATCCTGGTAAAGTTTTAGTAAGTGATACTGAAGATAGCACGATTGATTGGATAGTATTAGCACACGGATATAATTTTAGAGGAACATGGGCCGGATATGACACAGGATATAAAACCGGTGATATAGTACAACGTGGAGGACAACTGTTTATTGCTGTTAGAGATGTAAGTATAAGTGACGGTGATGGAAGTTCTTTAGATTACTTAGATGAAGAAGTTTGGACAAAACTTATGCCAGGCAAGATATTTGCTGGCCCTTGGAATCCTGGTATAATATATAGCGTAGGTGAAGTTGTAATTATTTACGGTGATAGCTATGTATGTAACCAAGAACACCTATCAGCTGATAATAACTTTCCGGGCGATAACGGTAGTGGGTATGTTTATTGGGATTTATTGGTGCAAGCTGGCCAGCCAGGCGGATTATTATATGCTGGAGACCTTTTAACATATGGAATAAGTAGGAATTTAGGTGTCGGTGCAGTGGGCGATGGATCAACTGTAGGTGATACTAGGTTAGCAATAGGTAAAACAGGCCAAGTTTTAAGTATAACAGACGAGTTGGAAGCCTATTGGAGGAATACAATAACTGATACAGACACTATATTTGTAGGAAGGCACGGAGTTGATACTACAGGATACGGAATTTCAAAAGAAAAGCCTTTTAGAACTGTTAGATATGCTGCACAGTATATAGAAGATAATTTTACACCACTAAAACCTACAAAAATATCAGTGGCTACAGGTAGATTTGAAGAAGTAGGTCCTATAACTGTTCCTGCAGGTTGTGCCGTAGTAGGTGACGAACTCAGAGCTACTACTATTATTGCATCTGGACCTAAAACAGCGTATTCAGGAACTTATATTACTGAACATTTTGCTGCAATCGACCATCTTACAACAATTATTTTTAATGTATTATCTGGAATTGCTGTAACACCGTTTGAAGGTAACACTGTGCAACAAAATTTAAAAACACCTCCAACAGATCTTGAGGCTGTAAACCTTTATGTTAATTTAATAGATGATTATAAAAATTATATAAATTTTAGAATTGCATCTGGTGAAACTGATCCTGAAATTACAGGCAGTAACACACTTAACAGTGTAGAAAGAGTGAATGCTGGTACTGCAATTGAATTAAACAAAGATTTTTTAGCGGCAGAAGCGTATGCATTTTTGGTTGGTACTTATCCAGAAAATACATACGACGAAGTACAAGTAAAACAAGATATACTTTACTACTTACGTGGTACAAAAAGAGATGTACAATACGATGGCAATTACGCAATATGTTTTGCTGCTAGATATATAGCTAATAGTTTTACAGGATCACAAAATGACGATTTATTTTGGATGCGTGATACTACAGGATTAAGAAATTGTACAACTGATGGATTAACCGGAACGCTTAATCCTCCAGGAGTTTTTGCACAATATCAAAGACCAACAGGTGGTTCATTAGTTGCTCTAGATCCAGGATGGGGACCAGCAGACAATAGAACATGGATTGTAAACAGATCACCATACTTACAAGGAGTTACAAATCTAGGAACAGCATGTGTAGGACAAAAAATTGACGGCGCATTGCACAATGGTGGCAATCGCTCAATGGTATCAAACGATTTTACACAAGTGTTAAGTGATGGAATTGGTGCTTGGGTGTTAAATAACGCAAGAGCAGAGCTAGTTTCGGTATTTACATACTATTGTCAAGTAGGATACTTAGCCGAAACAGGCGGAATTATACGTGCTACTAACGGAAATAATTCATATGGAACATTCGGCGCTGTGGCAGAAGGCAATAATCCAAATGAAGTACCACAGTCTACAACAGTTAACAATCAACAAAACGAAGCTCAAGTAAAAAGTGCTATTGCTGGCGGAACTACAGATCAAATTTTAATATATGAATATACACACTGTGGCGAAGAATATAATACAGCTAGTTCAGACATTGTTGGTGCAGGCGCAGATGCTAAAGTTGAATTTTCAGACTTTAGAGATGGTGGACTATACGAAGCCAGGTTAATTAATACCACTGGATCTGGTAGTGAAGGCGGCTCTAATTATCTTATTAGACAAAATTCAGCACAGGTTACTATTCCAGCAACGGATAGTATAATACTTAACACTAACGAAGAAACACAATTTGATACAGAAATCTTAGGAATGAGACTTCTTATTATTCAAGGCACAGGGGTTGGACAGTACGGGTATGTAGCAGCGTACGATACTAATACAAAAATTTGTACAGTCAGGAAAGAAAGCACAAACGAATTAGGATGGGATCATGTTATTCCTGGTTGGCCTATAGAAGCAAACTTAGATAGTACAACTACTTACAGGATTGAACCAAGAGTAGCAACGACACACCCAGGTTTTTCAGCAACTTATGCAAATCTACCTCAATCAAGAGAAATTTTTGATAGTCAATTTGGCGATTTAACAGCATTTTATTTTGATATTGCCATACCAGACGGAAGTGCAGGAGTTCAAGATACTGTTGCAGTGCCGGCGGTATTTAATGTTACAAGAAACGGTGAAACATATGTTGCCAACATAACAAATCCTGGTGCAGGTTATGCTGTTGGTGATGTATTAACAGTAGCAGGTACAACCTTTGGCGGCACAACACCAGCAAACGATCTAATAATAACTGTTACAGAAACAACTCAAGATAGTTCGAATACAATAACAGATTTTACAGTAAGCGGTACAGCAAGATCGGGCAGATATGTTGCTATAGCCTCACCAAACTTTGCTATTTACAGTGATGACGGTGTAAGTTGGAACGAAAGTAATTTGTCTAGTGTTAAAACTTATAGTAGACTAGTAGCTGGTAACAATAGATTTTTAGCATTAGCTAAAGGCGGAACAGGCTATAGCTTTAGTTATGATGGCCAAAACTGGGTTGACAGAACATTACCAGCAAGTGCAGACTGGATAGCAGGAGTATACGGCACACCTCCAGGTGTTTCAGGTAGATTTGTTGTTATTGCAGAAAATAGTCAAACAGCAGCGTACAGCACAGATGGTCTGAATTGGCAATCAACAACATTACCAGTAGGCGATGACAGTTCGGGAGATCAGTGGCAGGGTATTGCTTACGGACAAGATAGATATGTGGTTATTACAGGTTCTCAAACAAAAGATGTTGCATACTCACAAGACGGTATAACTTGGTTTAGGTACGACAATGTCTTACCAGCAGGAGATTATACTTGGTTAAATTTAGTCTACGGTAATAATAGATTTTTAGCATTTGCTTCAAATGGAGAAGTGGCATATAGTGTAGATAGGGGAGCTACTTGGTACTTAGGTACTCCAGCGCCATCATTAGATGGATCAACAACGATGGCCTGGCGTGATATAAAATATGGCCAAGGTGTATTCTTAGCAGTGTGCGACACTGGAGGTAAAGAATTTGGAGACCCTACCGGAGCAACAGTAGGACCTACTACTTATTTGGCAACATCAGAAGATGGTATCAAATGGTATGAAAGAGAAGTACTTTGGCCGCACTATTGGAAAACAGTTATGTTTAGCAGATTAGGAGATGAGCCTCATTTCTTAATGTTAGCCGATAATAACACAACAAACGCTGTTGCTAAAATAAAAACAGGAGCTCAAGCTAAAGTTAGAGCAGATATAACAGCAAGATCATTTACTGCTTTCAAGATATGGGATCCAGGCAGCGGATATACAGATAGCAATTTACCAGTGCTTACAATAACCGACACTGCATTTGTGACAGAAGTAGAGTATGAAAGTCGAATAGGTAATAAAGTTTTAGCACAACCTGACTTTGTTAATAGAGGTTCGGGATATAGAACTAGTACAAGTACAATTACTATTACAGGTGATGGTTATGCAGACATCGTTGAACAAGGAGCGTTCCTTGTACTAAAGGGTGTTGATCCTACTCTACCTGGACCAGGAGTACAAATTAGAATTACAGGTATTTTAGACGAAACAACAGCAGATCCTGAAGACTTAAAGTTATTTGTAGGAGTTTCCGCAACTGATTTAGGCGATGATGGTACAGGAAATAATACACGCAATGTAAGATTTCAAATAACACCAACATTAAAAAATGAATACAATCTTGCACACGGCACAACTGCTACATTGTCGCAAGAATATAGTCAGTGTAGAATTTCAGGACACGATTTCTTAGACATAGGTACAGGAAATTTCCTACAAACAAACTATCCTGAATTATATGCAGGTGGAGCATACTTTACAAGTGCTCCGGAAAATGAAGTTTTAGAAGTTTCAGGAGGTAGAGTGTTCTATGTATCAACTGACCAAGATGGTAACTTTAGAGCAGGTGAATTATTTGGAGTAAACCAAGCAACAGGTGTTGTAACTATCAGTGCTGAATTTTTTGATTTAGACGGTCTTAGTGAATTATCATTAGGTGGAGTTAGACTTGGTGGTACTGGTGCAGTAGTAAACGAATTTAGTACCGATCCAACTTTTAGTGCAGACAGTAATAATATTATTCCTACACAAAAAGCCATTGCTACATTCTTAGCTGCACAGTTATCAGTTGGCGGTTCAGATTTAGAAACTAACAATATTGTTGCTGGTCAAGTTTCAGTAGGATCATCAGAAAATATTATTACAATGACAGGCGGCAGTTATTTAAACATAAACAGGCCTGTGGTGTTAGCTGGTGCTGACAGCAATGGCAATGCATCAGCATTGCAAGGAACTATATTAAGTCAAATGTTATTTTTAAGGAATTTCAATGACACAGTACAATAAGATAAATAACATAGCGGAGCAGATTAATGGCAGAATTTAAACTAGGTAGAATTAGATTTGTATGGAAAAATACTTGGACTACAACTACTCAATATTTTCAAGATGACGTAGTTGCCTACGGCGGAAAAATATATATTTGTGTTATAGGACATATTGCTTCTGCTGATTTCTTTACAGATTTTGATATTAGTCCTCCCAAATGGAATTTAGTAAGTGACGGCCAGGCTTGGAAAGGTGAATGGCAACCTCAAGTAGATTATATTGTTGATAATATTGTAAGGTACGGTGGAAGATTATACATTTGCCAAACTAAGCATACATCAGCAGCAGATTCAACAACCGGATTAGAAGCAGACATTGCTAATTGGCAAATTTATGCAGAAAGTGTTGACTGGAAAGGTGATTGGTCAACAAGTTTTGACTATAAAGCCAACGACTTAGTAAAATACGGAGGCACAACTTATGTTTGTAATCAAAATCATATTTCTTCATCTACAGTATCAGCAGGATTAGAAGCAGATCTAAGTAAATGGGATATTTTTAATCAAGGATTTGATTATAAAGGAACATGGACTGCATCTGTAAGATATAAAGTTAATGACGTTGTAAAATTTGGTGCAAACACTTGGATTGCAACAGCATATCACACATCTTCAGCAGCATTTGCAACAGATAGTAGCAATTGGACAAAATTTGTAGAAGGTTTCCAATACGAAGCACGATGGAGCGGACCAGCTTCATATCAACCTGGCGATATTGTATCATACGGCGGTAACCAATATATTGCAAAAACAGAAAATAGTGGACAGCGACCACCTACAAACAGCAGTGACTGGGATTTATTTTCTGAAGGTATTAGATTTATTGGACAGTGGGGAGATGACAGTACAAACTTTGAATATGAAATTGGAGATGTAGTTAGACACGGTGGATACACATATAAGGCAGTACAAGATCATACAGGACAACAACCACCTAATACAACATACTGGCAACTTTTTAACACTGGTATAGATTGGCGAGGCGCCTGGCTAGACGACCAGGAATATTTCTTAGGTGATGTTGTACGATACGGTGATAACTCATATATTTGTGTTTTAGGACATATATCAGAAGGTGACGACTTTTCAACAGTTGGTGATGCACCAGGCGGGTTTGACGGCGGTAATGAAAATTCAAGACCAGATCTAGATGCAACAGGTACATATTGGAACTTATTCAGTATTGGTAGCGAACAAAGTGTTCTTACAACAGCAGGTGATTTATTATACTACGGTGGAGCAGGACCAACTAGATTACCTATCGGAACCGACGGACAAATATTACAAGTAGGTGATACTGGATATCCGGAATGGGCAACAATAAGTGATGCTGATGACGTCTATTACGTAGCAGAACATGGTTCAGACAAGCCAGCACCTGTGTATGGCAAAACAGTTGATCGTCCTTGGAGATCAATTAGATACGCCGCACAGCAAGTAGAAAGAGGAACAAAAGCTTCTTCGGCTTGTAGGTTATTAGAATTAAATAGAAGATTTATTCAAAGAGAAATAGTTGAATGGACTGACTATCAAATTGCAAATGGCACATCACCGTTTACTACATCGTTTGTATACGATAGTGCAAAATGCGAAAGAGATATGGGATTAATTATCGATGCATTTATTTGGGACTTGGCACACGGTGGTAATGTGAGATCTAGAGAAGCTGCATTGAAATATGTCAACGAACCAGGAAGTTTTTACGTATTAGGGCAAAAGGAAGAAACTGTGGCGGCAATAAATTACGGACTAACATTGATTGAAAAAGTGCTTGCACAAACAGCACCAGCAGTTAATTATCAAACTACAAACGGAGACAATTCTACAGCAATAGTTGCACAGTATTTTGAATCTGCATTAGGAAGTGAAGATAATGTAGAATATGAAAGTACAGTGACTGGGGGCAGTTCGATTGTCGCAGTAAGCTCCGGCGGCGGCGGTGGATCCGGCGGTGGTGGTGGCGGAGGAGGCTACTAATGGCAACAATATTTGAAACAATTACAAGTTTAAACAAAATTATCACAGACGCTGTTACAGCTGGTGTAGCAACCGATATTCCATCAAGGATAATAAGAAATACATTAATAAAAGTAAGTACAGGAAAATACTACGAAGTACTTCCTATAATTGTGCCTGCAGAATGTTGTATCATTGGTGACGAATTACGTTCAACAAATGTACAACCTCGTAAAGCAAGTAATTCTAGTTTGACACCTACAACAGATTTTAATTATACCTATCATAGTCTTTCTCGCATAGAAGCTGTTATAGGCGATATTGTAAGCGGTGTATCAGTGACTCCGACAACTGGTAACACTCGAACACAAGTCAGAAGCTGGCCGTATGCAGAAACAGAAGGACCTAAAAAAGCTGCAAAGCAACTTGCAAGAACAATTAGAAGAAGAGTAGATATTGGTTTAGCAGATAAGTTTGAAGCAAATTTAACACCTTCTTATGATATGGATGATCCTAATTACGGTTATGCAAGAGAAGCATTAAAATTAAATAAAAAGTTTTTACAAGAAGAAGTAATTGCATACATTAAAGCTAACTATCCAAATTTAAATTATAGCAGAACCAAATGTAAACAAGATACAGGTTTTGTAATTGATGCGATAGGATATGATTTAACTTATGGTGGAAATTGGCAAACTGTTAGAGCCGGCGAAGCATATTACGAAGGAACTAATTTACAAATTAATTCAAGTGAAAAAACTGCAACTGTTGCAGCCTACGGATATCTAAAAAGTATAGCACAAAGTGTGAGTAGAAATACTCCAGTGACTCCTGTATTAAATACTGTGACAACACAACTAACTCCTCCAAAAGTAGGATCTGTAGCAGCCGCAACTACTATTGCTGGGTTGTTTGATGACTTTATTAATATTGTTAATACTGGATCAGGAGCTGAAACTATTGTTTATCCTCCATTAACTAATGTAAGTCAATCATTACAAGATGCAAGTTTAACATTAGTTAACGCCAAAGCATCTGTACAAAAAACAACAATAGATTTTATTAACGGACATTTTGGAAATTTCCAATATAATAGTGCAAAGTGTCGTAGAGATTTAGATAATATTATCACAGATACATCTTATGATGTTGCATTAGGCACAAATTATAATGCAGTATTTAATGGCAGAGCATACAATAGACCTAATAATAATTATAATTTACAAACACAAAGAATAGAAACAGTTGGTGCAATTAGAAATGCAAGAGATGAGTTGAAAATTAGTGTTACTACTGACGGTTCATCAGCAGTAGGTTCAAGCAATGCAAGTACAAGAATACAAACAGCTTATGATGAAATTGTTGACATGATAAACAATGGCCTTGATGCAGAAAATGCATTAAGTTTTCCAAGCCCTACTGGCGTAGATCAAAATAGAGTTGATGCAAAAGATAATCTTATTGCAAACAGAACTTTTATACAAGAAGATACAGTAGCATATGTTAATAATACCTACGGATCATTAGTATACAATGAAGGCAAGTGTAAACGTGATGTTGGTTACATTGTTGATGCTTTGTGTTATGATATATTATATGGCGGAACACAAGCCACTACAAGAATTGCAGAAAGTTATTTTGTTGACGGTAATACTCAAGTTTACGGTCAAGAAACAGAAACTGTTGCTGCATACAACCATGCAAAAAGTATTATCGGAGACATTGTAAAAGAAGTAAGTGTAACAGCTCAAAGCGGACATACAGAGCTTCAAACAACACCCGGTACTCCTGCAACTGCAACAGAAGAAACAGAACTGGATGCAAAAATTGATATTATTACTGCGGCAATCACTGCTGGTAATTTAAACAGTTTGCCTGCTCCTGTCTATCCTAGTATTACATGGGCAGATGCAGAATACGAAGTGGCACATTCAAATATTTTAAGCGATAAACAAGATGTAATTACAAGTACAATACAGTTTATTAATACAACTTATAATACAACATTTAATTATAATCAAGCTAAGTGTTCAAGAGATATCGGTTTGCTTATAGATGCAGCACGATATGATTTTATGCTAGGAACAAATTTTGCTAGTATTAATGCTGGTTTAAGTTATTTGAGAGCTCCTAGCAAAAAAGTATTAGGATTACAAAAAGATGCGACACTAGCGGCTAACGAATATGTTCGTACACAATTAGTCGCAGCAGTAGCAGGAAATGCAACAGCAGTAGCCGGAATAAACGATGGATGGGATTGGATACAAGACATTATCTTTAGTGGTAGTAACGAAGGAAGCATAAACCAGACAACTGACATAGAGGCTTATAATGCCATAAGGCAATTAGAGCTAAACAAAGAATTTATAGTAGATGAAGCACTAGCATTTGTAGATAACAAGTTTAAAGATACTGTACTAGGTATGGTAATGACCGAAGAGCTTGGACCTCCGGTTGTAGACGGACAATTTATTATCAGCGACACAAGTTGGATGTTTGAAGGCATGCCAATTAAATTTACAGCAGGAGATGACAGTTCTGATTCTGTAGAAAATGCTAATTTAGTTGAAGATCAAACATACTACGTAAAGCATATTTATAGTTCTACAAACTTTAGTATAAGCGAAACACAGTACGGCACACTATACTCAACTACAAATTGGGGTCAAGGATTCCAGGTTGAGAAAGTTTATAATTATAATCGTGCTTTATGTCAACGTGATGTAAGAGAACATATTGATGCAATCAAATGGGATATGACTTGGCCACAAGAACAATTTAGGACTTATAATAAATTTGGCTTTGACGTATCACTTTACTTACCAGGCATGTATAGAACAAATCTTGGAGCAAGGTATTATGTTAATAGTGTAATCGGATCACAAGAAGAAGATTTCTATTACCTACGTAACGGAACTGGTTTGAGATTGCAAACATTGGAAGGCCTACAGGGAGATCTTGGACCTGCAAATACTTATGGCACAAGCCGACCAACAGCGGGTGCTTATGCATCGTTGGATCCAGGTTGGGGACCAGACGATACAAGAGTCTGGATTACAGCACGTTCACCGTATGTACAAAACTGTACAACATTTGGTTATGCAGCAGTTGGTCAAAAAATTGATGGCGCATTACATAACGGCGGCAACGATTCGATTGTTAGCAACGACTTTACACAAGTTATATCAGATGGTATAGGTGCATGGATTACAAACAACGGTAGAGGCGAACTTGTTTCGGTGTTTACATATTACTCACATGTAGGTTATTTGTGTGAGGCAGGCGGACGTATGAGAGCTACAAACGGAAACAACTCATATGGTAAATTTGGATCAGTTGCAGAAGGAGTAGATGCTGAAGAAACTCCAGTTACAGCAATAGTTGACAACGAGAAACAATATAGAGCAGTCATTGCTAATGTGTTTACAGATGCTGCAAATGAAATACTACAATTAGAATATTCACATGCAGGAAATGATTATACCGAAGCACAAATAGATATATTTGGTGTAGGTGACAGTGAAACTCTAGTACAAGATGAATTTAGAGATCAAGGTGTCAATCAAGTAAGAATTATTGAAGTAGATGATTCTACAGGAAATCCAGATGCAACAGCAGGTGGTAGTGGGTATTTACAAGTTACAAACACTGCACAGACTGGTGATTCAACTAGCTTAACAATAGCAGCTACTGACGGTAGTGCAAGTAGTGCATACATAGGCATGAAACTTTATATTACTTCAGGTGCAGGAGTTGGATTGTTTGGTATTGTAGATACATACAATTCAGGATCTAAAGTTGCAACTGTTGTAAAAGAATCAGATGGTACAGCAGGTTGGGATCACGTTGTTCCAGGAACAACATTTGTATCTCCTAATAGTTCATCAATTTACTTGATTGAACCTAGATTGTCATTTACTGGGCCATCTAGAACAGACACTACACACACTATTACTAGTGATGTTTGGAACGATGTAAAATTTGTTGAAACATCTGCACAATATAATAATCAAAGTGTTACAACACAAAGTGACGGGGTAAATGCTACATTTGATGTTGTTAGAAATGGTTCAAAATATTACGTATCATTAAATTCAGGCGGAACAGGCTACACTAGATTAGATACTGTTACAATACCTGGAACTAGTGTAGGCGGAGCAACTACAACTAACGATATAACAATAACAATTACAACAGTGAATAGTTCGACCGGTGCTATTGAAGAATTTGACATTGATGGAACAGGACAAAAAGGTGTATATGTTGCACTACCAGATGGCGGAACAGGAGCACAAACATCAATAGACGGTGCTACTTGGACAAGTTCAACATTGGCAACTAGTGCAGATTATAAACGTGTAAGCAACGGTTTGATAGATGATGGTTCAACTACATTCAAACAAAGTTATGCAATAGCAGTTGGGATTACAGGCGGAGCAACAGTTGTAAACTATAGTTTAAATGGTACAAGTTGGACTGCACCTGGATCACAACCTTCGCTTACAGCGGCAACATATGCTGATACAGCATTTGGACAGATTAATTCAAATACTGGTAGATTCATAATTATTGGTGATGGCGACAGAGATGTTTCATACTCAGATGATGGTGGCGCTTCCTGGACAACAACTTCAAACGCTTTACCTAGCACAGGATTTAGTTCCGTAGCTTACGGGCAAGGAAAGTTCGTTGCTGTAAAACGTGCAGCACAAAATGTTGCATACTCAACAGACGGTGTTACTTGGACTGAAGTTGCATCAGGTCTCCCTGCAGCAGATGATTGGGAAGATATAACATACGGTAAAGGTAGATTCTTTGCTATTGCAACTGACACAAGAAATGGTGCATTTAGTTTAGATGCAGGAGCAACTTGGACACAACAAGCCATTACAACAGGCGGCTCTAACACAGCAACACCAAAACGTATTGCTTACGGACAAGGTGTATTTGTTGTTACAACAACTGACACTAACGAGCTATCATATAGCGAAGATGGTGTATACTGGCCTACTCCTTATGCAATTACAGGTGCAACATATACAGGTGGACTAAATGCAGTTGGATTTGGAAATAATAATAGTGATCCAAAATTTGTAGCTATACAAACAGGAACAACTACAGCAGTTGGTAACTTTAACATAGGCTGTACTACAAAAGCTAGAGCTAGTGTTGCAAACCAAAAAATATTCGCAGCAAGAATTACAGAGCCAGGATCAGGTTATGGAAGCACTGCACCTACAATGACTATAACTGATCCAAACAATATTAACGAGGCATTATTTACTGTTAGATTAAACAACGGTATATTAGGACAGCCAACATTTATTGCTAGAGGTAATGGTTTCATATCAGCTAGTGGTGAAATAAACACAGACAACAGCAATGGTTTTGCTGATTTCCTACAAGACGGACAATTTGTTGCAGTTAGACAACTATCAGCTGTTCCTGTAAATGGTTCAAACGTTGTGTTTGATAGCTTACCGGGGACTGTATTTAAACTTGTTAACGTAGTTAGTAGAGTTGGTACAAAAGACGGTTCTTATACTGCATTCTTACAATTATCACCTAATATGGAAATTGAAGATGCTGTACCTAACGGTGACGGTGTTACTATGCGTATTAGATTTAGTCAGGTACGTCTAACAGGACACGACTTCTTAGATATTGGTACAGGAAACTTTGACGATACAAATTATCCGAATAATGTTTACGGAGATCCAGTTAATACTCCATCGCAGTTAAATGAAACAGTAGCATCGAACGGTGGTAGGGTATTCTTTACAAGTACTGACCAAGATGGTAACTTTAGAGTGGGCGATTTGTTTAGTATTGAACAGGCAACAGGTGTTGCGACATTGAATGCAGATGCATTTAACATTGCAGGACTTCAAGAATTATCACTAGGTGAAGTTACACTAGGCGGAAACTCTGCAAGTGTTACAGAATTTAGTACAGATCCTTTCTTTACTGCAAACAGTGATAATATTGTACCTACGCAACGTGCAATTAAATCATATATTGAGGCACAAATTGGTGGTGGTGGTGCATCACTAGTAGTTAACAGTGTAACAGCTGGCGACATCTTTATTAATAGTACACAAATTACTACGGTAAGTGGCGCAACGATAAATATAAAAGCAAATGTAAACTTTACAAAAAGTGTATTAGGTTTACCACTGGCTTATAATTACTTTTTAAGATAGGAGAAAAAAGAAATGGCAACAGGAATATTAGGTACACCGGCAGATATGCCGGCAACCACAAACACCACAATCTATACTGTACCAGCTGACAATTTTGCTATTGTATCTATTAATGTTACAAATAGAGCAGGAAGTACACGTGATGTACGTATTGCACTAGCAGCAAGTGATACACCAACTGATGCTGAATGGATAGAATACGATACAGAAATAGTTGCAAACGGTACACTTGAGCGTAGCGGTATTGTTTTAGATGCAACAAAAAAAGTTGTAGCATACGTAAACAGTACAGATGTAACTGTCATGGTGTATGGTATAGAAACAGCGACAGCGTAAGGAGCAAATAATGCGTAGAATAACAACAGGTATAGTAGGCGGACCAATATTAGGACAGTTATCAGCTTTCCAAAATAACGTTTCTGGTGTTGTTACTAACCAAGATATTACTTTGTCTCCAAGCGGAACTGGTATAGTAAAAGTGAATTCACATTTACAGTTGCAAGGCCAAGCGGATTTAAGACTAGGTGATGCAGATAGTACACATTATGTAGGCTTTCAGGCAGAATCATCTATATCTACAAGTGTAGTTTATACAATGCCAGCAACAGGCCAATCAGCTGGTTACGTACTACAAACTGACGGTAGTGGTGTACTAAGTTGGACAAGCCCGGCTCTAGACATTACTGATCAAGTAGCTGCTACAGCAACATACTATCCTGCTATACTAAGTGCTACTAGCGGCGAAACAACTGTTTTAAACACATCAAGTTCTAAGCTAACATTCCAACCAAGTACAGGTAATTTTACAGTTTCAGGACAGGTAAGTGGCGGCAGTGCATCGTTTACAAACAATATGAGTGCAGGATCAATTACTGAAACATCAAGTATTGTGTTAAAAGAAAATATAACTCCTATCGAAGACGCACTTGATGCAATATTAAAACTTACTGGAAAAGTATACGATCGTAAAGACGGAAGTTCATACAACGAAGTTGGGTTAATTGCAGAAGAAGTTAACGAAGTAATACCAAATGTTGTAAAGAAAGACGCAAAAGGAAACACAGAATCTATATACTATTCTAGGTTAAGTGCATATTTAATTGAAGCAGTGAAGGCACTAAAGACTGAAGTAGATAGCTTAAAAGGAAAATAAATGGCACAGTTTAATCTCCAAACATCGTTTGATGAACTTACACTAGCAACAGGAACAACTGCCCAAAGACCAGGCGCTCCAGTAAATGGTATGATAAGATACAATACCACTATAAGTTTGTTAGAGTTTTATGATGGATCAAATTGGAGACCTGTAACAGGATTTTCACAAGGTAATATTGGCTCAGGTGGACAAAGTATACTAAAAAAAGGAAATAGTATTGTTCATATGTTTACCACCACAGGCAACCACACATTTACTCCTGCTCACTCAGGATACGTACAAGTATTAGTAGTAGGTGGCGGTGGCGGAACTGGCGGCGGCTGGACTGGTGGCGGCGGCGGTGGCGGAATGATTTTTAACAGATCATTCCCTGTAAGCGCAGGTTCAGGATATGGCATAACTGTAGGCGGCGGCGCAGGCCGTGGTTCACGTAGTAATGGTGGCAATAGTGTATTTTCAACCATCACAGCAAATGGTGGCGGCTACGGCGGCTGGTGGTCCGGCGGTGATGCTGCTCCCGGCGGATCCGGCGGAGGTGGAGGAAACTCTAGTGCAGACGGAAGTAGACGCAGAGAGCCAGGCGGCTTAGGAGTTACAGGACAAGGCTTTCCAGGAGGAAGCGGTGTAAGATTCCATGATGACGGAACAAATACTCACAATGGCGGAGGTGGTGGAGGTGCTGGCGGACCAGGACTAGACAGCCAAGACGAAGCACAAGGTCAACCGACACACGGGGGTCCAGGTGCAGCATCAGACATATTAGGCGATACCCTTTATTGGGGTGGCGGTGGCGCAAGCGGACCACACATCTGTGATGGTGGCGGTGGCAACGGCGGCGTTGGCGGCGGAGGAGGAGGAGCTGCACACTATGTTCCTAGATATCCAACTGTTGGTAACGGACGTGGTGGCGGACAAAGTTTAAACAAAGGGCAAAATGCAACTAACAATGACGGTCATGCAAGATATGGAGGCGATGGAGCAGCTAATACTGGCGGTGGTGGCGCACATGGCGGATCAGGTCATGGCGGTGGTGGCTCTGGTATAGTTGTAGTGAGGTACTAATATGGCAGATTTAAAAAATACAATAATTAATGACACAGGATTTTTAACACTTCCAGTGGGTAATACAGCTCAAAGACCGTCGCCTGCATCTGGAATGATACGTTTAAACAATTCTAATAACTTAATGGAATTTTACGATAGCGGTGGCTGGCGACCAATCACTGGAGTTTCAAAAGGAAGTATTGGCTCAGGTGGACAAAGTATACTATACAACGCAAGTCATTCCGGAAAACACGGTGGCGTTTTACACATATTTACAACCACAGGAAACCATACATTTACACCTGCATTTAGTGGAACAGTAGAAGTTCTAGTAGTAGGTGGAGGCGCATCTGGCGGCGGACACTTAGGTGGTGGCGGAGGTGCTGGCGGAATGATTTTCAACAGAGCATATCCGGTATCAAACGGAAGCGGAATAAACGTCACTGTTGGTACTGGAGGACCTGCTAATAACTACGGAAGATCACCTCCAGGTTTCCAAGGTGGAAACAGTGTATTTGGATCACTTACTGCTGATGGCGGTGGAGGAGGAGGATCATGGGACGGCAACGCAGCTCGAGCAGGTGGCTCAGGAGGCGGAGGTTGTACTGGTTCTAACGGAAACGGATCAAACGGACACACTGGACCAAACAATAGTCGTAACACCAACATGGGCGGTCGTGGAGTAACTGGCGAAGGCTTTCCTGGAGGCTCAGGCATAAGATTTAACAGACAAGGTGAAGATTCACACAAAGCCGGCGGCGGAGGTGGCGCTGGTGGACCTGGATGGAGTTCAGAAGATGATTGTCACGAAGGACGTAATGGATCAGGTGGCCCAGGCGCAGCAAATGATATACTAGGATACACGCTTTATTGGGCAGGTGGTGGTGGCGGAGCATGCCATGTAGGAAATGAAACACACGGTTCGTCGGGTGGTATTGGTGGAGGCGGAGGTGGTACTATGAACCACGGACAGCCAAGAAGACCTCCAGGAGGTAAAAGCAGTACTGGCGGCGGCTATGCTTACAACAACGGTGGTGGAGTTAATTCAAGCGGTTATGAAGGTGGCACAGCAGGTGCAAACACAGGTAGCGGATCAGGCGGAGCATATGGCTCAGCTAAAATTGGAGGCACTGGAATAGTGATAGTAAGGTACTAATATGGCAGATTTAAAAAATACAACAATAGGTACAACAAATGCAGTTGAACTTCCGGATCAAAATTTATCAGCTACAACAGGTTCTGCAAAACTTAGATTTAACACTACTGGTAGTTTAAATGCATTAGAGTTTTATGATGGATCAAATTGGAGACCTGTGACAGGATACAGTCAAGGTATTGTAGGTACAGGCGGACAAACTATTAACTATACTGATCACGGTATTGTGCATATATTTACTACCACAGGAAACCATACATTTACACCATCTTTTACAGGTAATGTACAAGTAATGGTAGTAGGTGGCGGTGGTGCTAGTGGTTATGATTGGTCCGGCGGTGGCGGCGGTGGTGGAGTTATCTTTAACAGATCATTTCCAGTAAGCGCAGGCAGTGGTTATAATGTTACAGTAGGTGCAGAAGGCCGTGGAGGAAACGGCGCAGGAGGATCACCTACGATTGCAGGCCAAAACGGAGGTAATAGTGTATTTTCAACTATAACTGCTCAAGGCGGTGGCGGAGGTGGCTCTTGGCGTAACGGTTCGCCACAGGGTTATGATAATGGACACTCGTCTGGACGTACAGGTGGATCAGGCGGTGGCGGCAGTAATTCTAGAGACGATGGAAGTAGGCGTAGACACTTAGGTGGCAGGGATACAGACGGTCAAGGTTATCCAGGTGGATCTGGTGTTAGATTTAATGCTAATAGTGAAAACGCTCACTTAGGTGGCGGTGGTGGTGGAGCCGGCGGCGGCGGCGCAAGTGCACCTGACGGTCGTCAAAACTATAGAGGAAGTTTTCGTGGAAATCAAATTTCGGGCGGAGCAGGCCGTGCTACAGACTTGCTTGGTGGAACATTATATTTTGGTGCTGGCGGAGCAGGTGGTGGACACCTAGGTTGGAATGTTAATGGCAATGCTGGAGGCATTGGCGGTGGAGGTGGAGGTAGTTTCCATCACAGCGGACCTTATGGTGGACCAAGAAAGATTGGCCAAGGTGGCGGACAAAGTCTTAATAACGGCCAAGATGGATTTCCAACAGCACGTGGCGGCTCAGGCGGATCACACACCGGCAGCGGTGGCGGTGGCGGACAATGGGGATATCCAGGCGGTAACGGTGTTGTTATAGTTAGATATTAATCGTTATAAAAGTTTTCTTTTAAGAACGCATACAAAGATGGAACATGTTTAATTGCATTGTTCCATTTTTCTTTGCGTTGATCTAAGTTGTCTATCATATCTTTAAACTCGGATTTTTTATCTATGTGTTTAGGGAATATTTTGTTCAACACAGTAACATCGTTTGCATTCCAATTCATACCTGCCGCCAAACAGTTTACTCCGTCATCGTCTTGTAGGAAATCAACAAAGTTTTTTTGGTAAATGCTTTGATAATATAGTCCTTGTGTTTGTAAATTATTTAACGCTGGCATAAGATTGGTATAGCTCTTTTGTGTAATATCTTTCCAATATTTACTGTCATTTCTATGACTTAATGCATAGTGCATACTTACGAAATTTGCCCAATAGTTAAATGTATCGTCGCATACAAGATTAAATTCGTCTCTATCCCATTGACTAATGCTGTTAGATCTTACTAACATTCTTACTAAATTTGTTGCAAAATCGTGGGTAGTAAGTAAGCCTGTACTTTCTAAAGGCTCAATAAATCCTGCACTTAATCCTATAGCTACAACATTCTTAACCCAAAGTTTTTCATGTATGCCTACTCTCATCTCAATATCTTTAAAAGTGCAATTAGATGTATCATATCCTTTACTGTTAAGATGTGTTATAAAATCAATTTTTGCTTGTTTGGGATTTATATAATTATCGCTATAAACATACCCAGTACCAATCCTTGACCATAAAGGAATATTCCAGACCCAACCATTTTCTAATGCACTACAGTCTGTTACACTATCTAGTTGTTTTTCCTTATCAGTGTAATCTACTCTTGTTGCCCATGCTCTATTATTTGGTAAAATATGTTCATAACTTTTAAAAGGAACTTTCATCGCTTTACCTAGTAATAAACTATTGAAGCCTGTACAGTCTATAAATAAATCTCCAAATATTTTATCGCCATTGTCTAATACTATGCTATCAATGCCTATATCTGATTTATTACAAGTAACAACTTCCCCATTTACATATTTTACTCCTAAGTTTTTACAAAATTTATCTCTAAGCCATATACCTAATTTAGCAGCATCAAAATGAAAAGCAGTATCATTATAAAAATCAAATCCTTTTAAATCAGGATGATCAACAAGCATTTTATTTTCTTTTACTAATGACATTTGAGGATAGTAACAATCTACGTAATCATCTGAAGGCGTTTCTGGATATAAAGTTTTTTTAATAAACCAATCATCTCTTTGGTGCATACAATTATCAAATAACGGCTGTCCAAAGGGATAATACCAAGACCCGCTGTCATGTTTATGAAAGTTATTAAATTTTATAGCAAGTTTGTAACTTGCATCTGTTTCTTTTACAAAATCTTTATCGTGTATTCCTACCATCCTTAACCAAGCACGTATTCCTCCTACTGTACTTTCGCCAACTCCCACTGTAGGTATATTAGGACTTTCTACTACAGTAATATTAACATTGTTAATCTGAGATGCTATTGTAGCGGCAGTCATCCATCCGGCACTACCTCCTCCCACTATAATAATATCTTGTATATCACTGCTCATAGGGACATCCTTTTAATTTTGCTAGACTTTTATATCTTTCGTTTAATGGTCTAAATGTATGTTCGTTACGTATATTATTGCATAATTTTATATCTTCCCATGGACACTTTTGTTGTTGTAGTTTTACAATATTATCACTGTAAAATTTAAAATATGCAATAGCATCGCCTTTTTTGATTTTAATTTTATCTTTTATTTTTTTACATTCAAATACAATTTCAGCAGGTCTTGTCCATTTTGCAATGTCAAACTCGCCAGGATATAATGTTGTTTTGTCTGTAAAATCGTTGTAGTGCAAAAATGCAGGTAGCATTTGCATTTGCATACTGTCTGATGTTTGGAAAATATTTAACCAATCAATACCTATCATAGGATATACATTCTTTCCACGTTGACTATCAAACAAAAATCTGGTGTCAATTAAACAATTAAATTGTTCTTGATTAAGATTAGGACATGTAATTTTTACATCACCAGTTTTTTCATTTACATCTATTTCAATAGTAAGATCGTATGGAGCATGAAACACAAACATATTCTTTATGAAGTCTGTATGTGCTGGACACTTTAAAACAATATTTCCTTTACGTTCGCTAATATAAGTTTTTTGTAGAGGAACTAAAACATCTTGCGAATTATCTAACAAATCAATTAAACACGCAGGATGGTCTATATCCCATTCACTGCTGGTTATAAACGACCAATTAATTAATGCCATGTTTTTTTATTTCTCTTAATCTATCTAATTCTGTGCTATGATGATGTCCGTCTAAATATCTAAATTTTTCAAATTCAACATAATTCTTTATTATTATGTTTTTTGCTGTTTCCTTATCTATACCAATATTTTTTTCTGTTAACTTATATCCTAGTTGAATAAGGAATATTGTCCAATTAGGGCCACCAAACATTGTGTTATATTTAACTGTAGTAGGTAGTTGTATATTGGGATTTTTAAAGTCTTCGATATAACTTAACATCTCATCACTGGGGACAAAAAGGTCGTTTACATAATTCCAAAAAGGTGTAGTCCTAATATTATCTGCATAATGCATTGCAACGAAGTTAACACAATTTTCAAATACAATTTTCATTTGTATGTTAAAATAATCAACTTCGTTTTTTGTATAGTGATTTTCGTTTAATATTCCGTTTAACTGACCAACTGCATAGGTCATTAGTGCTACACCTGAACTTTCTAAAGGTTCAATAAACCCTGCGCTAAGTCCTATACTTACAATGTTATCGTGCCACTGATCTTCGTTATAATAAGGATCCCAATTTATTACTTTTAAATTATCTTTATCTATTCTATTATCCCAATAATCTACAAAATAATTTTTAGCATCATCTATATCAGTTATGTTCCTGTTGAATAGCATACCAGTACCAATTCTATCTTGTACAGGTATTTTCCAAACCCATCCATGATCTACAGCATCGCATTTGACATACGGGGTTAGTTCATTTTCCCTATCATTGTACGGAACATGCCCTGCAATAGCAGTGTTAACAAATAAACGTTTGTCCAAATTTACACGTTTACAATTTTTTCGTAAAACTTGTTTAAACCCAGTGCAGTCGATATACAAATCGCTTTTAATTATGTCGCTGTTTTGTAAATGTAAACAGTCTATACCTTCATTTTGATTATAATCAATATCGATTACATCACTGTTTATAATAGTAACTTTGTTTTCTAATTTTTTCCTTACATAAGACACAAGTTTACCACAATCAATGTGTACAGCATAGCGTTCTAATTCTGTCATGTCTACACTATTTTTCATGCTATTTTCATAAAACGCTGTACAATATTTTTTAAAATCTAAATCCTGCACATTTGTATATAGATCATAAAGATTCCAGTTTTTTAAAATTCTATCATTGCCTTTATAAAAAGGGTGCCAAATATCTTCACCAGGTTTTTGCCAATTCGTAAAAAGTATACCTGACTTATAAGCACTTTTTATTTCTAAAAACCAATCTTCTATAGGAAATCCTGCTTCCTCAAGAAACGGTCTAAAAGTTAAAAGCGTAGCCTCTCCAACACCAATAGGTTCTGGTACTTCTTTGTCAACTACAGTAATGTTAATATGTGGTTGTCTATGGCTAAGATATGCAGCTGTAAGCCATCCAGCAGTACCGCCGCCTACAATAGTAAGTGTGTTGACTTTCATATATTGTATCCTTTGTTTAATGTACTTATAAATATTGCTATGCTTATAGTTGACGATCTGATATCAAAACCGTATCAAGAAGAAATAAAAGAAAATTTCTTAGATATTGAAAATAAAAATTCTTATAAGTTTCCTTGGTCTTTTGTGCCGGATGTAACATCGGCAGATGTTGGCATTGTTGCTCCAGCAATGATGCATAATTTTTGTTGGGAGCGGGGAAATTATTCTCAATATTTTGATTTAGTTGAGCCAATTGCAATAGCAGGAGCAAATGCAGTAAACTATCCTGCAACCACAGTAATACAAGCTAGAAGTTTTTTACAATATCCTCTAAGCAAAACATTTCACGATAAACAAGTTGATCGCTTGCATATAGATTTAGATTATAAACATTTGGTTGTGCTATATTATGTTTTAGATTCTGATGGCGATACTATTATAACAAATAAAACATATGACGAACATAATGAACATTATTTAGATAAAATTGATGATGTTGTAATGCGAGTCACACCAAAACAAGGTAGAGCTGTAATTTTTGATGGTAAGTACTATCATACAGCAGAACAGCCTAAAGATAATTTGAGATGCATTATAAATTTTAATGTAGAGTAAAAAATGATAGAATTTGAAGTTATAGATAATTTTTTACCTAATGATCAGTTTACGAAACTGTCTAGCTATCTACTGTCTCAAGATTTTCCTTGGTTTTACACAGAGCATGTTTCATTAGATCCTATAGATAACAATATTAAAAATCCTGAAGCAATAGAAACAGACGGATATGCACATTTGTTTTATGATAGAGATAACGGATTAGAAGCTGTTACGCACAAAGTAATGGAAGACTTTAATAAACAAATACAAATTAAATTTGGTGTAACCTACAATGATATAATCCGATCAAGAGCTAGTATAAAGCATCCAAAAATAGGATACACTGAAGAAAATTATAACTTACCCCATGTTGATTATTTTATACCTCATCTTAGTTTAATTTATTATCTTAATGATTGTGACGGCGATACAAGAATATTTGAAGAAAAATTTACTCCAGTACCCTCTGGCCCTAATTTAGGGATAAGTTATGATACGTTTACGGTTAAAGATAGAGTATCACCAAAAGCAAATCGACTTCTTGTTATTAACGGACTGCGATATCATACAGCAAGTAACCCTATAAAAAGTAAAAGACGTGTAATTATTAATATTAATACGGAGGCAAAATGAGAATAGATCATGCATTTCCAATTCCTATAGTTACACTAGATTTAGATAAATCTGCATTAGATGATGCACACAAAAAAGTATGTACTTACATTAAAGAAAAAATGCCAGAAAGCACACAAGAAAAAAATAAATTGCTTACTACATACTACCATGATAATAAAAACTTTTTAGGCACAATAAATGCTATTCCTATATTAGAGGAAATTAATAAACATGTGAGGGGATTTTTAGAATTAAGGGGATTTAGACCTGATTGTTATGTTGAAATTACTAGTTGGTTACAAATAAACCAGCCTGGTTCTTTGTTTAACAGACACGATCATTATGGAGCAATAGTTAGCGGAGTGTTTTATTTAGAAGTTCCTGAAAATTCTGGAAACTTAAAATTTCATAATCCTTTAGAACCAAGACGTGCATCTGATGTCTTTTTTGATAGGATAAGAAAAGAAGAAAATCAGTATAATTATGATTATATTGAATATGTCCCCAAAGTAGGCGAAATGATAATGTTTGAATCTTGGCTACAACATAGCGTAGAGATTAATAAAGCAGATAAAGATAGGTTATCTGTTTCGTATAATGTTTGGGCAGACGTAGACGATACAGTAAAAAAATTACGTAATGAAAGAGGCGATAATGGATCCTAGTGTTGAAATGTGGTTTCCAGTAGCAATATACAAAGACACTGGAATTATATCTATACAAGAAAATACAAAAATTTACAATCGTGGTTTAGAACTACAAAAGACTGTTGCTAATGGAGGTAAAGAGTGGTACGGTGACACATACAATACTCATGACACTTTCGATTTAACCAACGATGAAATATTTCATCCATTATTAGATCAAATCACAGCCCATGCACACAATTTTGCTGAAATGCACGGATCAAGCTCTGAACTAAAACTGTCGGGCGCCTGGCTTAATATTAATTCTGAAGGCACATTTCAAGAGTTTCATACTCATAATAATGCAATTTTTAGTTGTGTGTATTGGGTAGCAGCACCACCAGGATCAGGTAAATTAATTTTCGAAGACCCTAAAGAACCAGATATGTTACAAATTAGAGACATAAAATCTAGAAATAGTTTAAGTTTTACACGAATAGGATACGAAGCAGAGGAACGCAAATTACTAATTTTTAGATCTTATCTTCGTCATATGGTAGAACCTTGTAAAAATAAAACTCCAAGAATGAGTATTGCTGTAAACTATAGTTAAATGAATGCTTAATAAATTAGAAATAAACCCCAATTTTAAAGTTACCGAAGAAGTTTTTAAAGATAGTAAGATTTACTATGTTGATGAAATTTATAAAAATCCTGACGAGCTAGTTTCTTATTTGCTGACTATAGAAAAACCAGATCTACACAAAGCAAACGATATTCCTAGTTACAACGGTGTACATTTTTTAGATTACAGACACAATTTTATTGATTATGATGTAGAAAAGGTCGCAGATGAATTAGCAAAAGTTTGTGGACAAAGGTGTCTACCTCCACATAGGAGTGTTGTAGCAACAAATTGTACAAAATTTATTGACAAAAACTTTAATAATTACAAAGAAAATTATTGGTGTCCTCATGTTGACTTTGAAGGATATATTGGAATAATTTATCTAAATCCTACTACAAGTCAAGGAACTAATTTGTACGAACAACTAGAAGACGATGTTTATGATGGACCTGAACATTATCAACCATGGCGTCCTGCAGGCAAATACAAAATAATTAAAACACTTGAGGGTAAGTTTAACAGAGCAATTCTTTTTGATGCTGAATATTTTTTACACGGAATGAGTGTTACTAATGATGATTTTTTTAAAATATTTAGACTAAATCAAGTACTATTCTTTAGCCCGTAGTCTTTGTAAAAAGTCTTTATGTCCTATCATTACTTTATTCATACCTAATACATTACGTTCTTCACGAATGCCGTCAGCAAGTTTTCTATTTGCATCACTCAACATATTGTATTCAGAGAGAAGACCGTCTCGATTAAATAATTCTAATCCTGCTAAAATTTGTATGAAATGAGGATCTTTAAATAATGCATAGCTACCAGTATGTATAAAATCTTCTAGTATAGGCAAATTGTTTTTCCAATGAGCTAACCAATCAGATAAATCTCCCGGTAATGGTACATTTTTTATATCTTTCCAAAATTCATTATGACCTTTATTTGTAACATAATGCAACGCAACAAAATCTCTTATATTATGCAACACAATTTCTATTTGTTTGTTGTATTCGTCTATTGACTTTTTGGTATAGTTGGGAAGTCGGTGCATAAGCAAAAATGTTTGATTAATACTAGTGCCAATACTAGTCGCCTCTAAAGGTTCTACAAAACTTGCACTTAGCCCTATTGCACAACAGTTGTTTATCCATACACGATCTAATGCACCCGGATCAAACTTCAAATGTTTACCAACATTTATTTTCTTACCAAGCAATTCTTCTACTTCTTGCTGTGCTTGATCAGCAGTTATATAATCACTGTCGAAAATATATCCATTGCCGCAACGATCCCAAACCGGAATAGTAAACATCCATCCATAATCCATTGCTCGCGCTGTAGTCCAAAGATCAATTTCTTGCTTTTGTTCTGTAGGAAATACAATAGCAGATTTCATTTTTAAATATTTGCTGTAACTATTCCACTTTGCTCCTAATTTATTAATTAACAACCGTTTAAATCCAGTGCAATCAATAAAAAAATCACTAGCATAGTTTGTTTTTTCACCTACAATATAACTGATATCGCCTTGATCAGATAAAACAACATCTTTTATTTCGTCATCTAATATGTTTATACCTTTTTGTTCTGCAATTATATGCAAATAATCATTAAGTTTTTGTGTATTAAAATGAAACTGATTGTAGGGACTGTCGTTATCTAAATGCCATTCGTCGACTGTATTTTCCCAAGTTCCTAAAGGATTTAGTTCTTTGTTTGACCAATCATGTGAAATTACTTTACCGTAGTATGTTCTATACTGGCCGTTTATAATTTCATGTTCAGGACCTATGCTGTGTAAATAATCTTTGTCGTGCCAATTTTTGAACATGATGCCGCTTTTAAATGTTGCATCACAGTTTTTTATTATGTCTTGAAAAGTCAATCCTATATAATTCATAAATTCGTTCCAGTGTTCGGTGCTACCCTCACCCACACCAATAATTCCTATTTTTTCAGAACGAATTATTTGTATTTTTTTACTAGGAAAACGAGTTTTTAAAATTAAGGCGGCAACAAGTCCTGCTGTACCGCCCCCTACAACTGAAATTTTCTCTAACTTATTCAATTTAGTATTTTCCTTTTAATGTTAACAATAAATATCTGTATGAACAATATACATCTAGAACACCATCCAATGTTTGTTACATCTGCTTATGTTACTTATGTCGAAGATATAGACAACACCAAGATAAGTGAACATGTATATCACTTAGATAAAAATGTTCCTAATGTTAGACGACAGCGTAGCAATGCCGGAGGCTTTCAAACTAATGATATTTACCCAATGCCCTATGATTTTGACGAAACAGGTAAATTATTTGATAATTTTATTAAACCGTCGGTTGGTACTATATTAAATGGTTGGCAAGTTCCGCATGATATTGATAGTTTTAGTTATTGGTATAATTTAAATCCAAAATACACATACAACAGAGAACATATACATGCAAATGCTCTTGTTAGCGGAGTGTATTATGTTAAAGTTCCTAAAGATAGTGGTAGGATAGTTTTTAATCGTAGTACCAACGAATACGATCGTATGCATAATATTCAAACTATTTACGCATCTAACGATTCTATAGTAGATAATCCACAAACAAATAATTCACATTGGTTTATTCCAGTAGAAGGAATGCTTGTGCTTTTTCCTAGTCATGTCAGTCATTATGTAGAACAGAATGTTACAGATGACGAAAGTGATGGTCGAATATCACTAAGTTTTAATTTTTAAATCTATACTGGTGAAACTCTTCGCTAGTCATACAATAAGACATAGTATTATACCATTCATCTTGCATGTCTAACAATGCATGTTCAATATCATCTTGGGTGTGTATTCTACTTAAATCATTTACTGCAATTTCTGGATTAATTAAGCCTATTTGATACATAACATGACTATATAACGGACCGCCTCCACTGCCGTAATATGTAGGGAAATCGTATCTACTTGGAATTCTTGACTTAGAACTTTCAATTAGTGTTTTATTATATTCTGTTGCCGAATTATTAGTAACATATTTCCAAAATTCAGTATCTGTTCTTCCCCCCATATAATGCATGTTTAAAAAATGCATATAATCATCTACAGATTTAGCATTTGTTTCATTATATATTTTTTGAGAAGATTCATTACATGTATCTTCAATTGTATTTTTTAAAAACTGTTTACTAAAGATCTGTGTTTGCACTACAGTATGATGTATTGCTGTAGCTTCCATGGGTTCTAAAAATTGCGAACTTAATCCGTTAGCAAAACAATTTTTGATCCAAGATTGTTTTAGCCTTCCTGCATCAAACTTTACAACTTTTATAGGATCAATACTATGTCCGTATACTGTTTCTACTTCTTTTATAGCATCGTCTATACTTATAAAATTGTCACTGAATACATATCCGTTGCCTCTTCGGTGTGCAAGAGGACCGCGCCACACCCATCCGTTGTTTTGTGCCCAGGCAGTTGTATATAATTCGGGATATTCATGTTCGTTATATTGTGTAAAAAACGGTATTGCAGTGTTAACTGGTAAATGATCTTTATAACTTATCCAATTATTTTCTTTTAACTCATTTATTAAGATTTTTTTAAATCCACTACAATCTATAAAAAAATCTGCGCCAATATCTGTTTGATTAGACAAATTTAGAGATTTTATAAAACCTTTATCGTCAAAATTAACATTAATAACTTCTGTATCTATTAATTTTACATTTTTTAATTGTAAACAGTGATTTTTTAAATATTCACTAGTTTTCATACCGTCTATATGTAATGCAAAATTGTAATCTATAAAATCTTGATCTGTTTTATGAAATAATGTAAACTTTTTATCAATAAAATTACCAAGTCGACTAATTTTTCCAAGATCTTTTCGAGGCAAGTTGTTCATACCCCAATAGAAAAACAGATCTTGGTCTAATCCGCTAGTATAACTACCGTCAATGGGCGCAGTATAGTAATCTGTAACATCAGGAGCCCAATTTATGTGCCGAATGGCATATTTTGGAGTAGCATTTGTCTTTAACATGAAATCTTTTAAAGACAGTCCGTACCTTCCGTCTAATAAGTTTGTAAAATACCCTGTAGTACTTTCACCTACACCTATAATACCAAATTTTGATGATTCAATTACTGTAAATGTGTGGTTAGGGTGTTCGTGTGCTAAAATTAGTGCAGTCGTCCAGCCACTTGTACCCCCACCAACAATGACTATGTTCATAAATTTCGTAATCCTCTAAAATATTCAATAAACTCTTTATAAGAGTAACAATATTGTGTCTCATTTGCCCAATGATTTTTAAGTTCATAATGACTATGTTGTGTTAGCTCATATAAATTACCTTCTGGCAAGCTAAAATCTATTTCTGAACTAGCAATATCTTTGTTAAGAACATTTATACCTTCCATAACATAACTGTACAACGGCCAACCAGCACTACCTTGGTAATGAGGGAAATCGTTAAATGTCGGTGTCCTATATTTTGCCATTTCTAATAATTCTTTTACAAACTCAGTTTGAGTTACTCCGGTTTTAATATATTTCCAAAATTCGCTGTCGTCTCGGCCACCCATGTAGTGCAATACTAGAAAATCTTTAATGTCATCGTATAATTTTCTTGTTCGTTTGTTATATATTGCCATACTTCCTTCATTTATAGTTTGTTCGATAGTAGGTTTTACATATTCAAAGAATAAATTATTAGCTTGTACAATAGTTGAATGAATACTAGTTGCTTCCAACGGTTCTAAAAAGGCACTACTAAGTCCGATAGTAACACAATTTTTAATCCAAGCACTTTCTTGCCGCCCTGAATCAAATTTTATTACTCTGATAGGATCTATTTCTTGTCCTAGTATTGTTTCTATTTCTTCTTGGGCTTTGTCAGGAGTTGTATAAGCATCGCAATAAACATATCCGCATCCTTTTCGATCCATTAGAGGTATCTGCCACATCCAACCTGCTTTTTGTGCCCAGGCAGTTGTATATGGTTCTGGAACTTCGCCTTCTTTGTATTTTAAATGAAACGGCAACCCTGTGTTTAGAGGCAAGTTGTCTTGGAAACTTACCCATTTACTAGGAAGATGTTTCATTACCACACGATTAAATCCTGAACAATCAATAAAAAAATCACCGTCTAATATTTGTTGGTTAGATAACACCAAACTTTTCACAAATCCCTTATCATTGAGTTTTACATCTAGTACTTCGGTATCAATGTGTTTAGTGTTAAGTCGACGAAGTGCAACTTTTTTAAAATATTGCCCTGCAAGGTGTGCGTCTATGTGATATGCATGATGATTGTCTATAAATTCTTTTTTAAATTTATTAAAATTACTTAATTCGTTGTAAATCCAATAACCACAACGAGAAAGATTTAACATTTCTTTTCTTTGTAGTTTGTCTAAACCATAATTAAACATACAATCGGGTACAGCACTAGCAGTAGTGGTACCATCAATAGGGCCTATATAATAATCATCAACGTCATTAGTCCACCCCTTGTGTTTAATAGCGTATTTTAAAGTTGCACCAGTTTCTTTAATAAATTCGTTTTGATCACATCCGTAATTTGTAGCCCAGTTAACTAGTACATCGGTAAAGTGTCCAGTAGTGCTTTCACCAACACCAACTACCCCTATTTTACTACTTTCAATAACAGTAATTTCGTGATCAGGATGCCTTGCACTAGCAATCAATGCCGTGATCCATCCTGCTGTGCCGCCTCCTACAATTACAATCTTCATTAAAAATCCTCTGTCGCTAATCCGGAGTTAAAAGCCATGTTAATCCTTTTCCGATCAATAGGGTTATTATGTACTTTGTGTATTAAATAACTTGGAAATAATAGTATATCTCCATCCTTAGGTTCATAATATGAAGTTCCATGATAAGGCCAAGAAACATGTGTTGTTCTATGCATATAATGTTGTGGTATAAATTCAATCGCTCCAGTTCCTGTGCCTTGAAAGTAAAAAACTCCACTTACTAAGTTTGCACTAGATGTGTGAGCATGTTCTCGATTTTCTGCACCCTTTTCATTCATATTGAACCAAGCATCTACATTCCACTGAGTTGATATTTCTACATCTTGTATATTTAAGTTATTAGGTTTAGGTAAAGCAGACATGTATTGGTTTGAAACTTCTAAAATTTTATTTACAAGGTACTGTTGTGTTTGCTCATCAAATCCATTGTGTAAATGCGGCTTCCCCCTCCAGCATCCAAAATGACTATTTTTTAACATTTTTATATCTGCATTCAGTGTTTGATCTTTATATATTTTAATTTGATTACTAATTTTGTCACACATTGCTTGTGGAATTTCATTTTCCATGTGTAATATAATTGTTTGATCAATAATATTTAAATTATGCATATGTAAATACTACTACTACTCGTCTTTCGTGTAATGACGGATATTTATGGGCATGATAACAACCTTTAAATTGTGATACTTGCCATTTTTGTGCAGGTAATTCGTTCCAATCATTTATTTCCTCGTTCCATACTAGCGTAGGAGCTGTTGGATTATCTGTTAGATATAGTAACCAATTATAGTGATGCCAAGTATGATCTTCATGCGGCACGGTTATAGCATTTTCGCCATTATACCAATTACAATTTACATTTGCTCTAAAAATATTATGATAAGATTTGTTATTTTGGCTCATCCAATTATGAAAAATTTCAAAAAAGAATTCTGCATACCCTTCACTAAAATGATCAGTTGGTCTATCAGTGTGTTTAACATGTTCTTCTTCAGTTCTGCGTAGAAGTGCATGACTTAAGAAAGGACCATTTACATATGATCCCTGTTTTATTTTTTCGGGAGTATTTTCAGGTGGAATATAAGTTGTTTGTTTAGATACATAGTACCAAGGAAAATGATAACCTAAAACATCATTTTCAATAATTGCTTTGTGCTGGTCCGACAGTAGTCCATCTGAATATGTTGTATCTTTTGGTAAAATCATATACATATTTAACGATAAATGACACATAGCTTATGAAATACGAATCAAAAAAATATTAAATAATAATGTGCGTAGATAAGTAAATGTGTATGCTACCTGGAGGAAAGAAATGAACACAGAAAATTCAAGCGGATTTACACAGCCAGCTATGGAACGCACCGAATCGGATAAGCCAGACCAAGAAGCAAGTTTACAGATTACTTCAATAAACTTTAATCCACTGTTTGACAACGAGGAAGTCAAAACCATATGTGAAAATACTATTGACGAACTTTGGATGCCTATCAAAGTTATGGGTAACGAAGATTTACATAAAGGGTTTAGGCAAAAGCTAAGAGGAGATGTTGCAGATTTTCCTTTTACTAAGATTAGAGATATAACAAAATCTGCAAACGATCAAATCTACAATTTTGATCTATTAGGGATTATTGATCAAGATTTCCCCCAAGTCTATAAATATACTGAAGAATGTTATTATAAAACCCATATAGATTTGAATGTTCTTGCACCTACAAGAAAAATTACTTGGATAATAAATTTATCAGATGAAGACGAATACGAAGGTGGAAATATTTCTTTTTTAAATATTGACACTACCGAAGTAAATACTAACACAAAGGGATCAATTTTAATTTTTCCTTCTTTTATACCTTATAGTATTGATAAAATTACTAAAGGAGAAAAGAAATTTATTGTTGGTCATGTGCATGGAGCTGTTTTCCGTTGATTTTAGATTATGATTATTGGTATTTTGAAAAAGCAATAGATCCATCCCTCTGTGATCATATAATTCAACAGGGTCTTGCAAAAATGAAAGCACAAGAAGATCAATTTGGTAAAGAAGTATCTATTGCCACTACAGGTGGTTGGCAACACAAAGGGTCTGAAGGCTACAAAAAAGCAGTAAATGATAAATCTATAGAAGAATTAAAACAAGAAGGATTAGATCCTTCTGAAGCATATGTAAGAGACTCAAACATTACATGGCTAAACGACGAACCTTTGTTTGAAATGGTTCAGGCTTTTGTTAAAGAAGCTAACATACAAGCAGGTTGGAATTTTGATTGGGATTATACCGAAGAATTTCAATTTACAAAATATGGACCAGGCCAATTTTACGGATGGCATGTTGATATGGGCTCAAAACCCTATCGTGAATTTAAACCTGAAGAAGATAATTGGAAACTTAATCCTAACGGAACTCCCATGTTAGATACATTTGGTAATCCTTTGACTGAAGATAATTTAGCAACTTCAAATCCTAATTTAATTGGTAAGATAAGAAAACTAAGTGTGACAATTAGTTTAAATAAACCTGAAGAATACGAAGGAGGAAATTTAAAATTTGACTTTGGACCGCATGCCGATGAAAGATTCCATGAATGTACAGAAATTAGACCACAAGGCAGTGTTATAGTATTTCCATCACATGTCTACCACCAAGTAACACCAGTCACAAAAGGTACAAGATATAGTTTAGTGGGTTGGAATTTAGGATATCCATTTAGATGACAAATCCAGAGCTTTTTAAACAAAATTTATATGTTGACTGTAAATCAATCGTACCAAAAGATATATGCAATCTAGTATCTAAATACTGTTTGATGAGAGAAGAAAATAAATTAGATGCACCTGAAGAAGCAGACGGCCAAGTACCATTTTCTCATAGCGTGTACGGTGATACACTAATGGAAACATTAGAATTTTTCTTGCTACCCTATATGGAATCAAATACTGGACTGAGACTAGCTCCTACTTACAGTTATTATAGAGTATATAGGCCCGGAATGGAACTTGAAAGGCATAAAGATAGAGAAAGTTGCGAAATAAGCACATCGGTGTGTTTTGATTTTAAATATAACGATACATCAGAAGATTATCATTGGAGTATGTATGTAGATAAAGAATCTGTAAATACACCTGTACTGGGAGATTTTGTAAGTGCGGGTAATCCAGGAATTCCAGTACAACAGTCACCAGGTGATATTTTAATATATAGAGGTGTTGATATCGAACATTGGAGAGATCCTTTTGTAGCAGGAATAAATAGTTATCATATACAAGGATTTTTCCATTATATAGACAAAGACGGACCTTTTTATCCTGAATGGGTATATGACAAGCGTCCTAGATTAGGCTATAAAGAATTTTAGATTTTGTATAAATACTATTGTAATTTAAGGAGTTGGAATGGCTATTAAAAATGTCCCCGCAAGCGATGTAGTTGCTGTTCAAGATGCATGTTATGTGATGGGTGTAGAAGAAGTTTGGTGCAGAATCAAATTTAAAGACTGTGAAAACTTTTGTGAATACCTTGCAATGCCTGATTCAGATGAACCACTTTCAAGAGAGCTTTACACAAAATTAAATAATGGTGACTACGGTGAATTATCACACGGAACTGATAGCTATCGTACACAGCCAAAAACTCAAGCTGAGCTAGAAGCAGACGTAAAAGCAACTAGAAACCAGCTACTACTAGAATCAGATTTTTCTGGGTTACCTGATGTATCTGCTTCAATGACTGCTAGTAAAAGAGCAGAATGGTCTGCATATAGAACAGCGTTACGTGATCTTACTACACAAACTAGATTTCCTTGGGATCCAGATTGGCCAACTAAGCCGTCATAAGCCACAATTTAGCATTCGTAAAAAACTACTACTATAAATACCATGCAATGTCGTTACTAAGGAGAAGATGATGCAGGTATTTGAACCTATACGAGATAGACTTCTTGTAAAAAAAGTCGAAGACGAAAATAAAACAAAGTCAGGTCTTGTTCTTTCTGATGACACTAAAGAACGCCCCACTAAAGGCGAAGTTATTAGTGTAGGACCAGGTAAGATCAATGATGATGGTAAGTTATTAGATATGGTTGTACAAGCAGGAGACATGATTGTTTACCCGCGCTACGCAGGACACCAAATTAAAATTAACAAAGAAGAATTTTTAATTTTAGAAGAACACGAAGTTCTTGGAAAATTAAAAGGAGAAGATAATGTCTAAAATTATTCATAGAGTAGTTGTTCAGGGTGCACCAGGACGTAAAAAGATAATCGACGGTGTTAACATACTTGCAAATGCAGTTAAGGTAACACTTGGACCTAAAGGTAGAAACGTAATTTGTCAAAGAACGTTTGGTCCGCCTCATGTAACAAAGGATGGAGTTACTGTTGCGAAAGAAATTTGGTTAAAAGACAAACTTGAAGATACTGGTGTTCGTATGATTAAGCAGGCGGCTACACAAACATTCCAAGATATTGGTGATGGAACAACTACAGCAACACTGTTAGCCCAAAAAATGATCAACGAGGGCAATAAATTTTTAACAGCAGGTATCAGTGGCATTAATTTAAAAAGAGGTATGGATATAGCTGTAGAAGCAGTGATGAAAGAACTTAAAGCTGATGCAAAAGTTTGTAAAGATAGAGCATCAACTGAAGCTGTTGCAACCATTGCAACCAACAATGATCCTAAGTTAGGTAAACTAATTACAGATGCTCTTGGCGGCGACAACGCAACACACGAAGCACTGGTATCAGTTGAGCCAGGTATGAATTATTATGATGAGCTTGTTAATGTTAACGGATTTCAATACGAACACGGATACCTATCTCCACAATTTGTTAATGCAGATAAACAAAAATGTATTTTAGAAAATCCGCTAATTTTAATTTGTGACAGACCAATTTTAAATATGAATGATGTTTTACCTATACTAGAAAAACTAGTAGAAACTAAACGTCCATTTTTAATTATGGCCGAAGAAGTAGAGCAAGACGTGCTTGCTACATTGGTAATAAACAACTTAAACGGATCTATACAATGTTGTGCGGTTAAACCACCAGATTGGAAAGGCAAGATGCGTACAAAATACTGCGAAGATATTGCTGTACTGACAGGCGGAACTGTAATTTCTGATCAAACAGGTAGAAAAGTAGAAAGTGCCGAATTAGAAGATTGCGGAGTAGCAAATAGAATAGAGATTACCGATAGTCAGGTAACTATTATTGGCGGCCACGGCGACAAAGACACTATTGCAAAATATATAGATGAAAAAATTAAACACTATATTGGTGCTCCTAGAGGAGATGACGTTTTTACTGACAAAGGCCAAGAAAAACGTATTAGTAACCTAACCGGTGCTGTGAGTATTATTAGAGTTGGATCAGCAACAAAAATTGAACTGCGCGAAAAAGAAGACAGAATTGATGATGCTCTTCATGCTACAAAAGCGGCTCTAAAAGATGGTATTGTACCAGGTGGCGGAGTTGCATTAATACGTGCGATGAACAAAGTGAAAGATCTTAAAGGTGCAAATTCAGAACAGGATGCAGGTATACAAGTTGTTCTCAAAGCGTTACAAGAGCCGTTAAGGCAAATTGTTATAAATGCAGGTGATAGTCCCGATGTTGTTGCAAATGAAGTAAACAAAGGTGATGCTGAATTTGGTTACGATGCATCTACAGGCGAATACGGAAATATGTTTAATATCGGTATTATTGATCCTATTACTGTTGTACAAAAAGCTCTTATGAATGCTGCAAGTATTGCAGGATTACTGCTAATGACAGATTGCGCTATATACGAAGACAACGATGAAGATGATATAACTGTCCTTGGCCCTTCGCCTAGTGCAGGTGAAAAAGTATTGCCGCCCCAATACGACCAAGGTAACGGTGATACATACTAAAGAACTTTGTCCTTCACAATATCGATAAATAGTATTGTGAAGGACTTATAATATGGCATCAAACCAAGCACCAATAGTAGACAGAATTAGAATTATACCACGTCCCGACGACTTTCTTGATAGAAACGTTGGAAATAGTGGCGAAGTATTTTTTGATAAACAGTCTAATACATTAAGATTATATTCTGGTAATTTAGCAGGTGGATATAGTGTACTAACTGATAAAAATATTAGTGAACACATACTTTCTTCTGGTGTAGGTGTAGTTGAATATGTTGTTACTGTTCAATCAGGTGATCACGGAGAAGGCGATCACGGAAATGTTTATAACATTGATGGCCAATATAAACCCCAACTAAATTTAGTCACAGGTTTTACATATGTCTTTAATCAAAACGATCAAACAAACGAATTTTGGCCTAATGCACAAGGTGGTGTTGCAAATCCGCATCCTTTAAGTTTTTCAGCAGATGATGTAAACGGAGAACTGGGAGTTGGTACAACTTATCTAACAAATGTAATTTACAAATTAGAAAATGATATTGTTACAAAAGCACAATATGTAGCAGGATTTGCAAAAAGTACCCAACGCAGCGTACAAATAACAATTACAAGTGCTACACCTGCCACTTTACATTATTATTGTACGAACCATGCGGGTATGGGTAACACTTTAAATAGTGCTGATCCAGGCGCAGGTGGTTCAGCTGCAAGTATTAGTGTAAGTGATACATCACCTGATAATCCTGCTAGTGGTGCAATTTGGTATAATAGTACAAATGGTATACTTTATGTCTATGTAGCAGATGGCGATAGCAATCAATGGGTACAACCCACAGCACCTTTCCAAAATATTACTGCAATAACAGATTTAGGAATTGCAGATGGAACTAATGGTCAAGTATTGACTACAGACGGAAGCGGAGCATTTACATTTCAGGATCCTGCTACAGGTGATTCTAACGGCAATTTTACAATAGGTAATAGTATTATTGATACAGACGATAGTAGTGGAATAACAATAACTCCTCCAGTAACTACATCATCAGACTTAACTGTAGAGAATGATTTAAGTGTACGTAACACTGCATATGCAAATAATTTTGTATCTACATCAAATGGTACGCCTACAATAGATAGTGCTACTGTAATAAATTTATCTAGTCAAGATGGAACTGTTGTTAGTGGAGGTCCATTTAGGTTACCTAGTTATACAAACTCTCAGAGAGATGCGTTATCGGCTGTCAACGGCGATATGATATACAACACCCAAGACAATAAAATCCAAGCATATATAAATGGAACATGGCGTAGATTAGACGATTCAGGAATAGTCTAACATGGAAAAAGAATACACAGTAGTTGTACATAAAGGTGTAAATTTAGTAGAATTAGAATCTGAAATTACAGCAAGTTCAGGTGCCGGACCTATTCCAAATAGGAGTGTCGATATAGCTAATCCAAGACCTGGATCAAAAAGACAAACACATTTTATGCTTACAGACGAAGAAGCAACTGCTCTTGAAGCGGATAGTAGGGTGCTTGCTGTTGAAATTCCTCCCGACCAACGAACAGATATCCAAATAGGATTAAATTCAACACAATTAGGTAATTTTACAAAACCTGTAACATTTGATAATAACACTTATATTAATTGGGGGTTGCGTAGAAGTATAATGGAACTTAATAGTTACGGAAGCGGAATAACAGCAGATAATACATTTCCTTATGCACTCACAGGTAAGGGCGTAGACATAGTTATTCAAGATAGCGGTATACAACCAGACCATCCTGATTTTATAGATAGCAATGGCATTAGCAGAGTCAAACCAATAGACTGGTATACAGCACAATCAGTTGTAAGTGGGACACAGAGTTCAAATTATAATAGAGATTTTGACGGACACGGAACTTTGTGTGCAAGTATTACAGCAGGAAATATATACGGATTTGCTAAAGATGCACATCTATACTCTATGAAAATTGCAGGTTTAGAAGGTCCTGGAGATGCAGGATCAGGAACTCCTGTAGCCGATTGTTTTGATGTTATAAAAGAATGGCATAATGCTAAAACAAATGGCCGTCCAACTGTTGTTAATATGAGTTGGGGATATTCTAGCTCAGTAACTGGTGACCCAACAAGCGGAACATACCAAGGATCACCTTGGGTATGGGGAGTTGACTACACAACTGATCTTTCTTTATGGCAAAATACTGGTATTGTTATTCCTGTAGCAGGAGATACTCGTAGAATACCTGTAAGAATAGCATCAGTAGATGCAGATGTCGACGAATTGATTGCAGCCGGAGTACATGTTGCGATTGCTGCCGGAAATGATTATTACAAAGGCGATGTATCGGGCGGTGATGATTATGATAACACTGTAATATTTGGTGCTAGTACTTTATTTTATGCTAGAGGTTCTAGTCCACACAGTGATGATTGTTTTATGGTTGGAAATATAGATACTACTGTGTTTGATGAAAACGGAGTATACAAAGACAGAACTAGAGGTAGTAGTTCTAAAGGTCCTAGAGTAAATATTTGGGCACCTGGAACCAACATTGTAGGAGCAACAAGCACTACAAATATTTACACAACCCTAGATAGTCCAATAGATGATACATTTAAAATTGTTAGCAATTCAGGTACAAGTTTTGCTGCACCACAAGTAGCAGGAGTAGCTGCACTTCATTTACAAGTAAATGCAAACAGCACACCAGCACAACTAAAAACAAAATTATTAGCCGAAGCTAAACCAGTAATGTACGATACTGCATCAGACACAGATTATGCTGCTTTTACTACAAGTTTATTAGGGGCATCAAACAAAGTGTTATTCGACAAGTACGGTAGACAGCCTGTAGAAGTAAACGGAGCAAATCTTAAATTAGAGGGAATTTTTCCTAACTATACTTCAGCTGCACCTGCAATAGATCCAGAATATAACAACGGTGCAATTATTGATCTTACTGGCGATGGTAGCGATTTCTTTAGTAGAGAAGTTACAGTTAATGGTGTAAGAATTGTGGCGGCAGGAACTGTCGGCGGCCAAACAGCAGTGCCTGATGCCTTTGTTGAAAAGGTAGCACGTATGTTTGAATTGTTTACAGATCCAAATGGTGCAGGCATTAACGAAACATCACAGCGTACATTTATTAAAACGCTAAGTGGTGACGCAGGAACTTATCACGCAGCAGTTGGCCCAACGTTACAACGAGTAGCAAGAGGTGCTGGTGCTGATTACACACCAAACTTCTTAACTGATGCAGGTATTGCTTCTTATAACTTGTCACCACTATTTGATAGTCACGTTGCCAACGATATGGTTTGGTATCTAAACTCAACTGGTGATGCCCCTGGAGACGGCGACAATGATGCACAAGAAGTAATTGAACACGTATTTCATACATTACATATGCACGGTCTTGACGCAGTATCATTAAAGATGTATCCATATATTAGTGCAGACTGGGCAAGTGGTCCATTATATGCGGCTATGGAAGAAGCATACGATGCAGGCAAATGGGATTCATCAGGATATGGCGGAAACGCTTGGAAGACTGATGGAGATGCATTTGAAGTAGCAGCTAAAGAATATTTGTTTTTGTTAAACTTTGGTATGTTTGAATACTCAAGTCTATGGGATGGTGGAAGTCTTAGTCCTGAATGGACAGACGATATGCGTACACAATCCGGCATACAAGCAAATAACCCATTAGGCTATGCATTACACAATACATATATTGCTCCTGTTATTAGTAAGCCTTCGTTGACAACAATTAGAACTATATTCCAAGACGGTGACGTAGGCGATCCTACACTAGCAGGTGCATCAGGATATGTAGTAGACACAGGTGCAAGTAATGTTGTTGTTCAAGAAAATACAACATTAGAACAAAATCTAACAGTAAACGGTAATACTAATTTACAAGGTACTACAATTAATGGTACACTAACGCACAGTGGCAATCGTGTACAAACAGGCAATGTTGCACTAACAGGTTCACTAACAGCAGGACTACTAACGCTTTCAAGACCTCTACAGGTTGGTGATATTAAAATTAGTGGAAATGTAGTTGAAACTGTGGTTTCTAATTCTAATTTAGATTTACGTGCAAGCGGCACTGGATTAGTTAAATTACAAGAAGCAGTAGATATACAAAATGATCTAAGTGTGCGTAATTTTAATGTTGACAGTATATCTGTTGCCAACAGTGTTGACTTAGAAATAATTGAACTTAGTACTGATGTACAATTTGAAGATAACACTATTACTACTACAAATTCTAACAGTAATCTAGAACTTAGGGCTGCTGGTACTGGAAGCGTTTACTTACAAAATATAGAAATAACACAAGACAGTATTAGCACTAGGACACCAATTGACAGTACAGCATCTAGTATTACACTAGCACCAACAGAAAATTTAATAGTTAATTCAACTGCGTCACTACAAGTTCCAAGAGGCACTACACTACAACGAGTTGTTTCTCAAGATACATTCTTAGATGGCGGGGCAGCAATAAACAGCGCAAGTATACTAGACGGTGGTAATGCTTCTACAGTATTTGGTGCAAGTGATACCATTTACAATTCAGGTGGCGCAGTACTAACTACATCTGGAAACATAGGCGATATTAGATTTAATACCAGCGATAGCGTATTTGAAGCTACTGGAGCAACTAGTACAATCTCACTAGGCGGAGTTTACTCAGCAGATAGACAAACTAGTATTACTGCTGATCCTACATCAAATACTATTAGATTTATTGTTAACGGTTCGTCAAATCCACTAGATAGTTCAAGTTTAGTAGGGGAAGTTACAGGCGAAGGTCTTACAATACACGGGTTACAAACTGATGATATACTATTAGATAACAATGTTATTAGCACAACAGTTTCTAATTCAAATTTAGATTTAGCAGCAAACGGTACTGGAAAATTAGTATTAGACGATTTGTCATTTAACAGTAACTTTATACAAGATAATGGCAATAATCTTATAGTTAAACATACTAATTTTGGTCACGCAAAAATATCAGGAACTTATGGTGTTGTAGTTCCAAACGGAACTACTGTAGTGCCGTCACCTGCGCCACAGCTCGGTGATACTAGATGGAACACTACTTCTAACTTGTTAGAGACTTGGGACGGTGCAACTTATGTAACTTCCGCAGGTGTTGCCGCAGCAATTACGGCTGAAGAATTTGATGATCTCCTCTTAGAATTCACTCTAATATTTGGGTAATATACCCCTTTTTCACATAATCGATAAATACTATTAATGCAACGCAGACCAGTATCATTCTATGTTTGATATGCTGAGCAGGACGAACTGTGGTTATCCGGCAAAGAGCGCAAGCTGAAAATTTGGGTAGAGGGACAGGATCCCCGTATTGAGGAGTACAGATGAGCGCACTTGGTCGTATTAGCGGTCCGCTCTTAAAGTCAAATCTTATCCGTAATGGAATAGATCTGGCGTTTGAGACAGATCTGCTGTATTTAGATGTAAACAACCAGCGAATTGGTGTTAAAACCACGAATCCTCAATACGAGTTAGATGTCACAGGTACAACACGTACAACAAATTTAATAGTAACTAATAGAGCAGATATTGGAGATGTAAATATCCAAAATAACACCATCTGGAGTGATGGTCAATATCTTAACTTAGGTACTTTGGATAACGTTATATACCAAAATAAATTACGTGTAGATGATATTGATATTGAAGGCAATGTTATCAGCACAAACACTTCTAATAGCAATTTAGAACTTCGTCCTAACGGCACTGGTACTGTAGAAGTACTATCAGATATGAATGTGTCCGGAAACATCCACGCAACTGGAAATATAAGTGCGGACGGCAATATTACACTAGGTGATGCCGATACTGATAACGTAACTTTTAATGCTGAAATTGCTAGTAATATTATTCCAGATCAAGATAGAACATATTCACTTGGTACAGCTGGAACAGAATATGCATCAGGAACCGATTATACAATTGGCGATGCTACAATAGTAATATCAAGTGGAACTGGAACACTAAGTGTTCCGGCTGCTGGCGTTGCTTGGATTGACGATGTTACGTCTGAAACAACAGGATATTATTATCTAATAACAATAGAAGCACAAATTGGTACTAGGTATGCTGCAACTACTACAGCAAATTGGACAGGGTCAAACCCGCAAACAGTTACAGTTAATATTCCCGGCGCACCAGACGGAACATACAATGTAGTACAAATAAACAAAGATGCTAAACGTTGGGATGATATTTGGGTTAAGAACATTAGAACTGACGGTATTAATACTGGAACTATTGTTGTTGACGGAATCAACTTAACACTGCGTCAAGGAAATATTTATTACGTTAGTGAAAATGGTGACGACACTAACTACGGTGATCACCCCCAAGACCCATTTGCATCATTATCATATGCACTAAGTGTTGCAGCAATAGATATAGGAAACGGAGAACTTCCTCCTACTATTCATATTACTCCGGGTGTGTACACAGAAACATTTCCATTAACAGTTCCAGCAGGAGTTACAGTTAAAGGTGAAAATTTAAGAAGTGTAAAAATTGTACCTACAACTGAAACACGATACAACGATGCATTTTTGTTAAATGGTGAAACTACTGTAGAAGATGTCACAGTTGCAGATTTTTATAGTGGCGGAGTATTTACTAACGCACTTAGCGGCGGAATAGGCGACACACTAGTTAATGTTGGAACAGCACCATTTGCTCACACATATGTAAGCGGTGGAACAATTGAAATTGCCGGCACAGAATATAATATTTCTAATGCAATATACATACACCAAAACGGAATACTAGAAATATTCCACTCAGGACCTGGTGCAACTATTGGCGATCCAGTTTTTATTAAAGGTCTCGTATTTAGTTGCAACGGCGGCACAAGAACATTCCCTGACAACGGATATGCTTTCCGCTTTGCAACAGATTTTCAAGTAACAAGTCGTAGTCCATACATTAAAAATGTATCTGTAATTACAAAAGGTAGTACTGTTACAGCAGATGATCCTAGAGGATTTTTATCAGGAGACGCTGGTAAAGGGGCATATGTTGATGGAGCATATGCAACAGCAGCATCACGAGAAGCAGCAATGCTATTCCATAGTGCAACATTTATTACACCAGGTGTCGATGCATTAACAGCAACCAACGGTGCTAGAATAGAATGGTTAAACTCGTTTACATATTTTGCTAATAGAGGACTATATGCATTTGATAGTAACGATGGGTTAAAAGGCGCTGGTAAGACACGTATTAGATTAAGTGGACTTTCAGGAACTGCACCAGCAGCAAGTCAAACAGTAACATTTACATCAACCGACAGTTCAACTGTAGTTGGACCTTTAACAATTGAAAGTGTTGAAGGTGGTGACATTCTTATAGTTGATGGTAAAGATACAGACCTAATAGGCTTTGATACAACGCCGGCTAGTATTACATTTAGTGGCGGCGGAACTGCTACAAAAATCGAAAATGTTGACGTAAAAGACTTCGGTGCTGAAATACGTATGATCGGTAGTGCCAGTGTTTACGGTAACTTTGGACTAGTAGGCGACGGAGAAGGTGTACTAGTATATGCTATTGGACATAACCTAGCATACATTGGTAATGGTAAAGAAGTTACTAACGAACCTAGTTCAGTTATACAAGCAAATGAAGTTGTAGAAACAAATGGAGCTCAAATACGTTTTAACTCAGTTGACCACAAAGGCGATTTTAGAGTTGGTGACTTATTTTATGTTAACCAAGAAACTGGTAGTGCAGCATTTAGTGTAAGTGACTTTATTATTAATACTAGTAACGGAGTCTCATTTAATACCGGAAGCGATACTACATTTGTTGACGGTACAAAAGTCGAAACAGGCGATTGGAGATTCAGTGGCAACACTGTTGAAACACTAACACAAGATGCTAATTTTGCAGCGGCAAGCGGTACAATTAATTTACAAGATAATACAAATATTACAGGTGACTTAGATGTTACAGGTAATGTAACTATCGGCGGCAACATTACTATAGGTGATGAAGCAACTGATACTATACAATTTGTAGCAGGAATAGATAGTGACATTGTTCCAAGATTAGATAGCACATACAGTTTGGGTACTGCATCAAAAACTTGGAGTAACTTATATGCTAATCAAGTTAACGTAGATGACATACAAATTCGTGACAACTATATCACAACTACTGTTTCAAACAGTGATTTAGAATTACGTGCAAGCGGAACTGGCGAAGTACGTGTACCCAGCAACGATGTACAAATTGACAACGATCTAACTGTTGACGGAACTGTAACCCTTGCTAATACAAGTATCACAGGTACACTAACACTAACTGGTGATTTTAATCAAACAGGAAATTACACACTTACAGAAGATTTAACAGTTGGACAAAATCTAACTGTTGGTGCAGCAGCGCAATTTGAAGAAATATTAATCGATGATAACTTTATTACTACAACTACCTCAAACACAGACTTAGAGTTACGTGCTAATGGAACAGGTGAAATACTTGTACCAAACAACGATGTAAACATTACCAACGACTTAGCAGTCACAGGCGATATTAGTGCTAACAACCTAACAGTCACAGCAAACATAACCAGCACAGATGCAAACATCGGCGATGTGCAAATTAGCGGAACAACCGTTGAAGCAACTGCTACAAACGCAGACCTAGAACTACGTGCAAACGGTACAGGTATTATTAGCATACCGTCAAATGATGTTACTCTAGGACAAGCACTTACAGTAAGTGGTGCTACAGACTTACAAGATCTAACTGTTACTGGTACACTAACACACACCGGTGATACAACACAGACTGGTAATTATACAATTACTGGACAGTTTAGTAATGGCGATATCCAAATAGATGCTAATACAATTGAAACTACACTTTCAAATAGTAACCTAGAACTACGTGCAAATGGCAGCGGCGTTATCAGCGTACCAACCAACAATGTTACAATTACAAACAACTTAGATGTAGATGGTATTACTAACCTAGACGATACAAATATCGACGGCACACTAACACACGTTGGTGACACTACACAAACTGGCAACTACACAATTACTGGACAGTTTAGCAATGGCGATATTCAAATAGATGCCAACACAATTGAAACTACTGTTTCGGATAGTGATTTAGAGTTACGTGCTAATGGCAGTGGTACAATAAATGTACCTAGCAACGATGTTACATTCAGCCAAGCACTTACAGTAAGTGGTGCTACAGATTTACAGGATACAAATATTACTGGTACAGTTACACACGTTGGTGATACTGTTCAGACTGGTAACTTTACTATTGGCGGCGAAATATCAAATGGTAATATACTGATTGAAGATAATTTTATTGCTACCACTGCTTCAAACGCAGACCTAGAACTACGTGCAGCAGGAACAGGTGAAGTATTAATACCAAACAATGATGTTAGAATTACTAATAACTTGTTTGTTAACGGTGATGCTACACTAGGTGATACAACACTTACAGGTAATGTTAATATCACAGGTGATATCACACAAACTGGTGATTACTCAATCACTAGCGATTTATCAGTAGGCGGCAACTTAACTGTAACACGTTCTGCACAGTTTGAAGAAATACTAATTGATGATAATTTTATCACAACAACTACGTCAAACACAGATTTAGAATTACGTGCTAATGGAACTGGCGATGTTCTTATTCCAAATAATGATTTACATATTACTAATGATTTAGCAGTAGACGGAACAATTACTGTAGGTGATATTAATAGTGCAGGTACTATTACTGCTAATAGATTTAGTACCGGCGATATACTAATTGATGATAATTTTATTACAACAACCACAAGCAACAGTGACTTAGAACTACGTGCTAATGGCACAGGTGATGTTGTAGTTCCAAGTAACGATGTTACACTAGAACAGGATCTAACAGTTAACGGAGATACTGATTTAGAAGATACTTCTGTTACTGGAACAATCACACACGTTGGCGACACTACACAAACTGGTGATTATGATCTAACTGGAAATCTAACTGTTTCAGGAGATGTAAACAGCAATGGCGTACAACTTGAAAATATACAACTTGTTGGAAATGTACTAACTACTACACTTTCAAACTCGGATTTAGAACTACGTGCTAACGGAACTGGCAGTATTGTTATTCCAAACAATAATGTTGAAATCACAGGCGATCTAACAGTTAATGGCACACTAACTGTAACAGACATTGACAGCATTGGACAAATTGCTGCTAATACTTTTCATACCGGCGATATACTTGTAGATGACAATTTTATTACTACAACAAACTCAAACAGTGACTTAGAGTTACGTACATCTGGTACCGGAAGCATTGTAATCGATGACTTTACTTTCCAAAGCAGCACAATTAGTTCAACTGGTGATATAACACTTAGCCCAAGTAGCGAAGCAGTTATTATTGATGCTACAGGATCACTCAAATTACCGTCCGGTAACACAAGCCAACGTCCAACAGGAGTAGCGGGTCAAATTAGATATAACTCAGAGCTTGCTAGATTTGAAGGATATAACAGTTCTAATTGGATTAATCTAAAAGGTGTAGAAGACTTAGACGGTGATACTAAGGTTACAGCTGAATTAACTGAAGGTGCAAATGACGATAAAATTAGATTTTATAATGCAGGAGTACTAACTGTAGACATTGATGCAAATAGATTAAATGCACCAAAAGTAGTCGTAGATGACATTACCATTGACGGTAATTTGATAAGTACAACTACAAATAATACTGATTTAGAATTAACTGCAAATGGTAGTGGTTCTGTTAAGTTTGATAACTTTGCATTTAAAGATAACACTATTACTAACACTGTTTCTGATAGTGTAACAACTTTTGAAGCAACTGACAATGGTTATGTAAAGTTTGATGGAACATATGGTTTAGTTATACCAGCAGGTGGAAACGCACAACGTCCACCGTTAGCAAATACTGAATTAGGACAGCTACGTTGGAATACAGATGCAGCAAGAACAGAAATATATGATGGAACAAACTGGGTAAGTGTAGCAGGTTCAAGTGCAGGTATATCAAGAGCAGACGCAGAAAACATTGCATTTGAGATTGTATTGAGTTTAGGATAAGATATGGCAACATTATTTAAAAATAAAGTAGTAAACAACATAGGAGTAGTACCTGTTGATGTATACGAAACTGATGCGAGCACTCGTGCAACAGTAATTGGTATGAGTTTAACAAATCTAACACAAAGTTTTGTATACGTAGATGTACTAATGCAAGACGATACTAGTGTAACAGGGTATTACTTAAAAGAAACATTGCTTCCGGCAAATACTAGTTTGCGAGTTGTAGCTACAGGTGAAAAATTAATTATAGCACCAAGTAATAAATTACAAGTGCGTTCGAGCATTGACGACAGTGTTGATGTTGTGTTAAGTTTTGTGGAGATTGTATAATGAGTCATTATATAGGTAATAGTCCAGAATCAATTGTTCAAGGATTTATTAAACAATATTTTTATGGTATGCGTAGAAACGACGATGGTGAATTGTTCTTAGTTAGACAAGATCAGTTAAGCGGTCAAGGTACTGTAACTGTAAATGATATCGGAATTGGCGCAAACAACTATCCTGACTTTGAAGAAGGCATTGACTTTCTTGAAGGTATAGATGCAGATCATAACATAGTCTATGAAAATTTACGTTACCAACAAATTAAATGGGATGGTAGATTGTTAACATATTACATCGATCCAACTGACGGACAATTTATTGTAAGAATATCAGAAGATTATCAATACCCTGAGAATATCTCAGGACCGGGGTACTAAGGAATAGAAAATGGCAGAATTTAAACTAGAAAGATTTAAGTACAATTGGAGAGGTGACTGGGTAACAGGAACAGCATACAAACGTGACGACATAGTAAGAGTCAGCGGCAAGAGTTATGTTTGTATAATTACTCACGCAGCAAGTGCAAACTTTAGAGATGACTTAGATGCTATCCTTCCAGGTTCAGTGCCTCCCCAAGCATTACCTCGATGGACAGTAATGACAAACGGTTTTAGTTTTGTCGGAGATTGGCAGGAAAATACAGTATATGATTTAGGCGATATAGTAAAGTTTCAAGGTTCTCTATGGAGATGTACTATAAATCATACAGGATCGTCATTTGCAGGTGATATAGCTAATTGGACAGCATTTAGTCAAACAACGAGTTTTGTTGGTCCTTGGGCTTCGTCTACCTCGTACGCAGCAGGCGCAGTTGTAAGTTATAACGGAAATGCTTATAAATGTCTAACTGCTCACGCATCGTCGTCAACACTAGAAGATAATATAGACGATTGGGAATTATATCGAGCAGGCACAGCTTGGGTTGGCGAGTTTGCCCCAAGCACAGTATATAGAATAAATGATCTTGTTAAATATGGCGGGACTATATTTCGTTGTATAGAAACACATACATCAGATACAACACTAGACGATACTAAATTTACTGTAGAAATATTTGGTAGTGAATATAACGGAGTTTGGAATAGTACTACAGTTTATAACATAGGAGATATTGTAAGACACGAAGGATTCTCATATTACGCAGTTAATAATAACACAGACTCTAAACCATATATTAGTTCCGACGGCGGAAGCACTGATTGGATAGTACTATCTAAGAATATAAATTTTGTAGGCTCCTGGACAGTTGACGGTGTTTATAAAACAGGTGATGTAGTATTGAGAGGCGGCAACTTGTATCTTGCATTGAGAGATATCGGTGGAGTATACGAAGAATCAGGTGGCGGTGATGGCATTGAAATTAATAGAACACTAATATCAGGAGAATTGCTAGACGGTAGTACACTTGATTATTTAGAAGCCGATACGTGGGAACTCTTAATACCAGGCAAAAGTTTTAAAAATTATTGGAGTAGTGGAACAACATACAGTGTTGGCGATGTAGTATTATTTAAAGGAACAGCATATACTTGTAATACAGAACACGCAGCTAGTTTTGTAAATTTTCCAGGTGATAACGGCAGCGGATATGAATATTGGACTATTTTAATCCAAGCTGGCCAACCTGCTGCACTCGAAGTTAAAGGTGACTTATTAACCTTTGGTCCTAATAGACAAATTGACAGTGCTGGTGACAGATTACAAGATGGAAGTACTGTTTTTGACGACAGTAGTTTAGGTGATACTAGATTAGGTATCGGAAATAATGGACAACTATTATCAGTGTCGTCTGATCTAGAAGCGTTTTGGAGAAATATACAAGAAGATGCCGATTCAATATGGGTTGCAACTAACGGTATAGATGACGAAGATAGAGGAACGTTTCAAAAACCATTCCGTACAATTAGATACGCAGCAGAATATGTAGAAGATACCTTTGCTGCAGGCACACCAGTAATTATTAGAGTAAGTACAGGGAAATTTGAAGAAGTATCGCCAATCGTTGTTCCGGCAGGCTGTGCAATTAACGGAGACGAACTACGTTCTACTACAGTATTAGCAAATAGCCCTATCACAAAATATTTAGATAACTATCAGTATGCAACTGCATATTTTACACATTTTACATCTATAATAGCTGATATTGTAACAGCACAAGAGATAGTCCCTCAAACCGGAAATGAAGAACCTCAAGTGCGACAAATATTAACACCTATCATAGATGAATCTACAGGAGAACAAGCAGTAGATCAGATTACCGGTGAACTTCGATTTAATGATTCATTTCCGGCATCAAATATAGCAGGAGCTAACTTAGTACTTGATTTAATAACTGATTGGAAAAACTATGTAGAATTTAATACAGCCGACGGCGAAGTATCGCCTACTTTAGTAGGTTCTAATACTTTAAATAGTGACTTTACAATTAGTAATGCTGGTGAAGCATTACATCTTAATAAGAAATTTATAGCGCAGGAACTATTGTCATATTTACAAAATACTTACCCTGCTGTTACATTTGATGAATTACAAATTAAAAACGATGTAAAACATTTTTTACGTGCAGCTAGAAGAGATACAAAGTATTCAGGAAATTATGCTACACTACTTTCAGCACAACGATATGCTAACTCAATTAAAGGCAGCCAAACAACAAACTTATTTTATATGCGAGACACTACTGGCTTAAGAGATATAACCACTGGCGGCTTACAAGGCGTATTAAATCCACCGGGTGTATTTGAATTGTATCAAAAGCCAACAGGCGGAGCACTTGTAAGTCTTGATCCAGGTTGGGGGCCAACGGACGAACGAACTTGGATTACTACACGTTCGCCATACATACAAGGTGTTACAAACACCGGGTTTGGATGTGTAGGGATGAAAGTAGACGGTGCGCTACACAATGGCGGTAATCGTTCAATGACAGCTAATGACTTTACACAAGTATTAAGTGACGGCATTGGTGCGTGGATTACAAATAATGCTAGAGCAGAACTTGTATCTGTATTTACTTACTACTGTCAAATTGGTTATTTTGCAGAAGACGGCGGAATTATTCGAGCAGCAAACGGCAACAACTCGTACGGACGTTATGGGTCAATTGCAGATGGCATTGATGATACTGAAGTACCACAGATTACAGAAGCATTTAACAGGAATAATCAAGCAACAGTATCAGAAGCGTTTGCAGGTGGCGCAACTGACGAAATTAAAATATTTGAATACTCAAATGCAGGCGAAGAATATACAACTGCTAGTGCAACTATAACAGGTGCAGGTGCAAATGCTAGTGTAGAATATACTGATTTTAGAGATGGCGGCCTATTTGAAGAAAGATTAATTAGTGCAGACGGATCTAGTAAAGCTGGCGGCGCAGGATATCTAAGACGTCAAGGAAATGCACAAGAAACTGCTGATGCAAGTAGTAGTATCATACTTGCTGCTACAGACGCAACACAATTTTTATCAGAAATTGACGGTATGAGAATTACTATCACAGCCGGTGTCGGCGTTGGACAATACGGATACATAACTGGTTTTAATTTTGCTACTAGAACTGTTACAGTTGCTAGAGATAGCGATGATGTAGCAGGTTGGGAACATTTAATACCAGGAACACCGTTAGTAACATCATTTGATTTAACTACTCGCTATAGAATAGAACCAAGACTAACAGTCCCGTTACCAGCATATAGTACAACTAGTGCTAACTTGTTTACAAACAGAACATACGTAGATATGGAGTTTGGACCATTTACGGATTCGTACACCGGCGTTACAGGCGGAGGCAATGTAATATGGAGAGACGACACTGAAACTAGAATTACAGTTAGTTCTGTAGTTAGTGATGTAGCAATACAATTTAATGCAAATTTATCAGCAAATCCGTTAACACCTTTTAATATAAAAGGCAGAACATCTGGAGCAACAGCAACAGTTGTAACAATTAGTGCAAATACTGAAACTCTTATAGAAGTTGATGTAGAATCAGGAGGATCTAATTTTGTTGTAGGCGAAGAAATAGATCTAATACTTACATCAGGTACAGGCGATACATTTGACGGTGCCCCTATAAATGCTATTTTTAATGTAACTAGAACCGGAACAACATATAATGTAAATTTAAGTAGTGGAGGCGCAGGATATCAACCTAATGACAAAATCACAATACTAGGAACTGCACTAGGAGGAACGACCCCAGCAAATGATTTAACAATTACAGTTAATACAGTTTCGGATGACAGTACAAGTAGTATACTAACATATTCAAGTGTTGGTACTGGCAGAGGCGGCAGATTTGTTTCTCTAACTAGTATACAAAATGCAAGATGGAGCGATGACGGGTCTGATTGGACCGAAGTTAGTCTACCATTTAATGCTACAATGACAAGTTTGTCAACAGGTAATAATAGATTTATTGCAACTGCTGCAAATGAATCTCGAATAGCACTTTCATTTACAGGTATTGCCTGGTTAGAAAGAACGCTGCCGTTGTCGTTATATTGGTCAGATAGTACATATGGTAATGGTAAATTTGTAATAATTGCTAATGACGATGATAGGGTTTTATCTAGTGCAGACGGAACAACCTGGACTGAAGGTAGTATTCCAAATGACACTGACGGCGGCGTAGACAGTACCACAAGCGTGTGGACTAGTGTAACTTACGGTGCAGGCAAATATGTTGCAATATCGTCGAGCGACGGAGCAACAGCAACAAGTACAGACGGTATAACTTGGACAAGGCACGATAGCGCCATAGATTTTAATCCAAATCGTATCGAATACGGTAATAATAGATTTGTTGTAGCATCAGCTGCTGACGGCGAGACAGCTTATAGTTTTGATGGTATAACTTGGTATACCAATGCAGATACCTTTAGTGATGTATCTGCTATAACATACCAAGTTACTGGCCTCAAATACGCAAATGGTGTATTTGTTGCAATTGGAACAGATACCGGAGCAGCAACTAATATTATATTTGTTAGCGAAGACGGTTTACAATGGACACAAAGAACTGTTTCAGATAATCATATTTGGGGTGCATTAACATATGGAAATGCGCAATGGTTTATAAAAGCAAATGCAGGAACTACAAATGCAGTTGCTATAGTAAACACAGGAGCAAGAGCTAAATTAAGAGCAGATCTTAATGTAGGATCTATGTCTGAAATTAGAGTTATTGATCCAGGTAGTGGTTATAATATATTAAGCCCTCCTACAATAACTATTACAGATCCTAATGTAACATTTAGTGCAGCTACAGAAAGTAGAATAGGTAATAAAGTTCTTTCACAACCAGACTTTATAAATCGTGGTGCAGGATATAGAAATACTACAAGTACGATTACAATTACTGGAGACGGATTTGCTGATGATATCCCCGTTGGTAATATTCTTACAGTTTCTGGTATACAAAGCATACCGGGTCCTGGCGTACAGATTTCAATTGCAGGTGTAGTAGATCCTAATGCATTAGAGCCGGGCACACTTGCTACATTTAGTGGAGTTAGTGTAACAGATCTGGGCGACGACGGGTTAGGAAATGAAACTAAACTAGTACAATTTCAAATATCGCCAAGGCTTGATGTGGAATATGTTGTGCCGCACGGAACACAAGTAACATTACGAGAAAAATATGCTCAATGTAGAATTAGTGGTCACGATTTCTTAGACATTGGTACAGGAAACTTTGTACAAACAAATTATCCAACTGTTTATTCAGGAGGTGCATTTTTTAGTGCGGCGCCTGAAAACGAAGTTTACGAATCAAACGGCGGAAGAGTGTATTACGTAAGTACAGACCAAGATGGTAACTTTAGAACTGGTGAGTTATTCAGTGTTCAACAGGCAACAGGTGTTGTTACAATTAGTGCTGAATTCTTTGACTTGGATGGGTTGAGCGAACTGGCACTAGGCGGTGTGCGTTTAGGTGGTTCTGGTACTGTTGTTAATGAATTTAGTACAGATGGTACATTTAGTGCAGATTCAAACAATGTTATTCCAACACAAAGAGCTATTGTAACATTTCTTTCAGACAGATTAAGTGTTGGTGGAGAAAGCCTTGAAGTAAACAAACTGCAAGCTGGTAGAGTATTATTAGGCGGACTTGATGAAAACGAAATTAATACAAACACTGGACAGTATGTTATTATACCTGCAGATGTTGTGTTTGACGGAACATTTGAATCTAATGACGGAGCAGGAAATATTACAACAAATCAAACAGCAGTATCAGGAACCATTGTAAGTCAAATGCTAATGTTAAAACCGTTTGATGAAACAATGCAATAAAAAACAAAGAGATTATATTATGATAAATATATACAACGTGCAAGTAGGAATATAAAATGGCAGAATTTAAACTAGGTAGAATTAGATTTGTATGGAAGGGTGACTGGACAGCAGCAAATGTCTATTATCAAGATGATGTAGTTGCATTCGGCGGAAAAACTTACATATGTACAATTGGACATACAAGTCAAGCAGGATTCTTTTCAGACTTTAATATTGTTCCCCCAAAATGGAATTTAGTATCAGATGGTCAAACTTGGAAGGGAGCGTGGTCAACTGAAACAGATTACGTAGTAGATGATATCGTTAGCTACGGTGCAAGACTCTATATTGCAAATACTGCGCATACTAGTGCTGCTACTGCTATAGACGCTACAGATGGACTAGAAGCAGACCTTAGTAAATGGGACGCTTATGCCGAAGGACTAGACTGGCAAGGTGATTGGTCTACGTCTACTAGATATAGAATCAATGATTTTGTAAAATACGGTGGCTCAACTTATGTTTGTAAAACACTACACGTTTCAACTGCAACTGCCGCAGATGGATTGGAAGCTGATATTTCAAACTGGGATACGTTTAATCAAGGTTTAGAATATAAAGGCGAGTGGACAAAAACTACAAGATACAAATATAATGATTTAGTACGTTACGGAGCAGGCGTCTGGATTTGTACTACTGCACATACTAGTACATCTGATTTAGGAACAGATTCTGCAAACTGGAGTCAATTTGTAGAAGGTTTCCAATACGAAAACGATTGGAGCCCTTACAGAAGCTATCAACCAGGTGATGTTGTTCGTTACGGTGGCAACCAATATATTTCAAGAACTAATCATTCAGTAATTACTCCAGGACCGCAGAGTGGAGTAATTACCGGTATAACACAAGATACAACAGCAACAGTAACAAGTACAGCTCACGGATTACAAGATACTAGACAGATTGTAATTAATGATGTAGTAGGTATGACCGAAATTAACGGACTAACTTTATACATAGATGTAATTAGTGTAAACACGTTTGATTTATACACAGATGCAGAATTAACAACACCATTAAATACAACAACATTTACAACATATACTTCAGGCGGCAAATACACTTCGGAATCACCAACTGACTGGGATCTATTTTCAGAAGGTTTTAGATTTATAGGAGACTGGAATGAAGATAGTGCTAATCAACATTATAAAGTAGGCGAAGTTGTACGCTTAGGCGGATTTACTTACTTATGTATTTTAGATCACGAAGAAGGACAGCAACCGCCAAACGCAACTTATTGGAAATTACTCAACGAAGGTTTCCGTTGGAGAGGCGAGTGGTTAGACGACCAAGAATATTATGAAGGTGATGTTGTTCGTTACGGTGACAACAGTTACTACTGTACTTTATATCATATTTCAGAAGGTGACGACTATTCAACAGAAACTCCACTAGGCGCTGGTGGCGGAGCAGAAGGCTCGCGTCCAGATCTAGCAGATAGTGGATCATATTGGAGTGTACTCGCAGTTGGTTCGGAAGCTAGTGTTCTTACTACAGCAGGCGACTTAGTTTACTATAGTGGAAGTGCTCCTACAAGACTGCCAGTTGGATTAGAAGGACAAGTACTAACAGTAGATTCAACTGGAATTCCTAACTGGGAGTTTTTACAAACTATTGAAGACATTTATTATGTATCAGAACACGGTATTGATAGACCATTTCCAGAATCAGGAGGAAGTGTTGATAGACCATTCAAATCAATAAGATATGCTTGCGAACAAATCGAACAAGGACCTAAAAATCCTAATGCACAATACCTATTAGAATTAAACAGAATTTTCATACAAGAAGAAGTTGGATCTTGGATTAATTATCAAATTGCAAACGCTGGTGGATCGGGTATCTGGAATAACTTTGTATACGGTGAAGATAAATGTAAGCGTGACGTTGGAAATATTGTTGATAGGCTTATATGGGATATTGGCCACGGCGGCAACTTAAAATCAAGAGCAGCAGCACTTTCGTTCGTAAACGGATTTAGTGCAGATGGTGAATTTTCGGCAGCATCAGAAGATAAGCCGTACGGCGGCGCTGGACTAGCAGCAGAGTCTGCACAATCAGTTGCAGCATATAATTATATGCTAACTGTGATTGATGCAATTCTTAAAAACCAAGCTCCAACATTAATTTATCAAAATGTATCAGATGACAGTACAGCTATTGTTACACAGTTTACAAGTGCAACACTTACATCAGAAACAGGTGTTTATACCAAAATACAAAGTTTAGTTAAAATTATTACTGACACAATTACAGCAGGTGATACTAGCGCAATTCCAGCTCGTGATGTTCCTCAAACACTAGTTAAAATATCTACAGGAGAACATTATGAAGTTCTACCAATTAGAGTACCAGCATACTGTGCTATACTAGGGGACGAACTACGTTCAACGAAAATTATTGCTGCTGGAGCAACAACACCAGCAACAGACACACCAAATACTGTAGCAACATTTGATAGAATTGCTGAAGTTGTAGGTGATGTAGTTGTAGGAACAACGGTAACTGCTTCTGTTGGTAATGTTGAGCCACAAGATCAAAACTGGCCATATGCTATAACTGCACAAGAAAATGCTGTAGAAAGTCTAGTTGATATGATGAAATATCAAATTGACTATGGACTAAAAACTATGAGCGCAGGCTACTATACAGATCCTACGGGATATAGCTCAAGTTTAGAAAATGCTAGAGAAAATCTTATAGCAAACAAAGACTTCTTAAAAGCAGAAGTAATTGCGTTCTTAGATACAGAATATCCAACACTAAAATATGGAAAAACTGATAGTCGACGTGATACTGGATTTATTATCGATTCGTTAATTTATGACTTAACATACGGCGGCAATTCAATGGCTGTAATAGCTGGGCTATCATATTGGGACGGAGACGACGAAACATATGATCAACTTCCAGCTTCTTTGAAGACAGAATGTGTTGCATCGATTAACTACTTAAAAACTACAGCACAAAGTGTTGCAGGTAATACAAATGTTACAAATCCTAAACAAACAGCAATACTACAAGTAGAAACAGGTAACGTAGGTAGCATTACTGAAATTGCAAACAATATAGAAGATATTGTTGATATTATTAACAACGGTCCAGACGCAGTTGGCGATACAACTACATTAGTTAATCCTACACTTGCAGACGGTGTTAACTCAACTACAGCATTAATTGCTGCTAAAGGTGCATTAGACACTGCTACAGCTGGAATTAAAACAGATACAACTAGTTGGATTACTGCTAACTTCCCTGCACTTGTGTACAATAGTGCTAAGTGTGAAAGAGATATTGGCAAGATATTAGAAGCAGTAGGATTTGACTTTGCACTAAACAGTAACTACAGAACACTTAAAGCAGCACACGCATACTTACGTAAAACTGCTTTAGAAGTATATACTGGTGGACAAAAAACTGCAACTAGACAAGCAATTCAATATGCACTCTTAGATGCAACAGACGGCGCTATTGCAAACGTTGCAAGTGATGCAACTGCTATTGCAAGAATTACTGCAAGTGCTAGAATAATTGATGCAGTTATATTTGGTGCTACTGACGAAGGTGCTGTATGTGCATCTGAAGATCAAAATAGATATTATGCAAAACTACAGTTAGAACGTAACAGAGACTTTATTAAAGCTGAGATTGCAGCTTGGATTGATGTTCAAATTGCTGGTGCTGCAAGTGGAAGCATTTGGGATGGATATACATACAACGAAACTCTTTGTCAAAGAGATATTGATTATTATATCGATGCGTTAAAATATGATCTAATGTGGACAGGAAATTATGCTTCAAGATACGTTGCACGTTTTTACAATAATAGTGTAACAGGATCTCAAGAAGAAGATATGTTCTATCTAAGAGATGCTACAGGAGTAAGAAACTGTACTCTCAACGGATTAAATGGACAACTTCTTCCAGAAAACGCATATAACTATAGTAAAGTAAGTGCAGGCGCATATTGTTCATTAGATCCAGGTTGGGGACCAGACGATTTCCGTACTTGGATTATTACACGTTCGCCATACATACAAGGTGTTACAACATTTGGTAATGCTGCAACTGGTCAAAGAATTGATGGTGCGTTGCATAATGGCGGTAATGACTCAATGGTGTCAAATGACTTTACCCAGGTCATAAGTGATGGTATTGGCGCACACATTCTTAACAATGGTAGAGCAGAACTTGTGTCAGTGTTTACATATTACTCACACATTGGTTATCTTGCAGAAACAGGTGGTAGAGTACGTGCTACTAACGGTAACAACTCTTATGGTGACTTTGGTTCAGTAGCAACAGGTGTTGACCCAGACGAAACACCTGTAACAGCGATAGTTGATAACCGTACACAGTATAATGCAACTATTTCAAAAGTTAACACAGACAATGCACAACTATTAACTGTTGAATATACACACGCAGGTAATGATTATACTGAAGCTAATCTTAGTATATTTGGGCCAGGTTCTAATGAAGTAGTAGTTGTAGACGAATTCCGTGACGGCGGGTTTAACTATGCTTATGTTGACCAAGATGCAAATCCAGATATTGCATTAGGCGGCAGCGGATATGTAATATCAAGTAACGTTGCACAAAGTGGTAGTTTAACTGGAATATTCCTTAGTGCTACTGACGGTTCATTAAGTTCAGCTTATCCTGGTATGAAAATTTATATCATAGGTGCAGCAGGAATTGGACAATATGCAATTATTAACACATACAACGCAGGTACAAAAGAAGCAACAGTTATAAGAGAATCAGACGGAGTTGCAGGCTGGGATCACATAGTTCCAGGTACACCTATTGTTGCTCCAAATAGTAGTTCAACATATCAAATTGAACCAAGAGTTACAATTACTGCTCCTACAAACTCAAGCGGCAATATTACAATGCCAACATCAACTACTTGGTACGATGTTGAATGGATTCAAACAGCAGCACTGCAACCAGGAAGAAGTCCTTCAGGTGGCGACGGATCAGGAGCACAATTTGATGTTACCCGTAACGGAAGTAAATATTATGTAAGTGTTGATGTAGCAGGTACAGAATATTCAAGACTTGACACATTAACTATTCCAGGTACAGACATTGGCGGAGCAAGTCCAGCTAACGATATTACAATAACTGTAACAACAGTAAACAGCGTAACAGGTGCTATTGTAGATTTTGACTTTACAGGAACTGCGCAGGCAGGTAAATTCCTTGCAGTTGGAGCCGGCACTAACGGTGCAGTGAGTATCGATGGCGAAACTTGGACAGCAGAAGTATTACCTACTTTACCAAGCGGAAATTGGGCAAGTATTGCAGACGGTTTACAAGATGATGGTTCAAGTACATTCCAACCAAGTGCAGTTGTAGTAATTGCAGACGGTGACAGTACAGTGGCGTACAGTAATGATGCTAATACTTGGTCAACTAGTTCACTACCAGGATCGTTTAATGCAACAGGTGAAAATACCATAGCATTTGGTCAAATTGCTGCTGCTACAGCAAGATTTGTTGTTATTAGTGACGCAGATCAAGATGTTGCATATTCAGATAACGGCGGACAAACTTGGAGCATAACTGGCACAGCACTTCCAGCAAATGGTTTTGGTGAAATGGTATACGGCGCAGGTAAGTTTGTTGCTATTAACAGCGGAACAACAAGTGCAGCATATAGTACAGATGGTATTACTTGGACAGGTGTAACGGCACCGGCAGCATTTGCAGCAGTAACAGATATTGTATGGGGTAATGGTAAGTTTGTGGCACTTGGTGGTACAAATGGTATTATGTACTCATTAGATGGTATAACTTGGTATGAAAATGCACTTACACTTCCACTAACTGCTACAGAACGCAAACTAGCGTACGGACAGGGTACATTTGTTATCTCAAGTGATGACACTGATCAAGTTCAATACAGTCACGATGGACTATACTGGCAAGCATACACATTAACTGGAGTAGCTACTACAGGCGGATTTAATGCAATAGCATTTGGTAATCCTGCTAAAGAAGGTAAATTTGTAATGATACTACCGGGTGCAGGAACAGCAGGAAAATACGCTAAGATTAATACTCCTGCAAAAGGTAGAGCAAGTGTATCAAATGAACAAGTTTTTGCTATTAGAATTACAGAACCTGGCAGCGGATACACAAGCGCACCAACAGTAACTATAACAGATCCTAACAATGTTGATGATGTTGTTCTAGTACCGCAAATTGGTAACGGAGTATTAGCAAATCCAACATTTAACAATAGAGGAACAGGATTTACAAGTGCAACAGCAGAAGTTGATGCAGCAAATTCAAATGGTAATGCAAACTTCCCACAAGCAGGAGCATTTATTGCTGTACGTAGATTAACTAGTCGTCCAGTAAACGGTTCTAACGTAGAATTTGCGAGCTTACCAGGAGAGTTCTACAAACTAGTTAACACTGTAAGTTTCTTAGGATCAAACGACGGAAGTTACACTGCTTTCTTACAGATATCGCCTAGCATAACAGTAGATGATGATTTACCAGACGGCGATGCAGTAGATTTGAGAATTAGGTTCTCGCAAGTACGACTAACAGGACACGACTTCTTAGATATTGGCACTGGAGGTTTTGCTGAAACAAACTACCCAGGTGTACCAGTTAATGCACCAAGTCAAGTAAAAGAAACTAATGACTTTAACGGTGGTAGAGTGTTCTACACTGCTACTGACCAAGACGGTAACTTTAGAGTTGGTGATTTGTTTACAATTGAGCAATCAACTGGTGTTGCAACACTTAACGCTGACGCATTTAATATTGCAGGACTACAAGAACTATCACTGGGTGAAGTTACACTAGGTGGTAACTCAGCAAGTATTACTGAATTTAGTACAGATCCATTCTTTACTGCAAACAGTGATACAGTAGTACCGACACAACGTGCAGTTAAAGCATATATTGAGTCACAAATTGGCGGCGGCGGCGCAACATTAAATGTTAACAGTGTAACAGCAGGTGACATATTTATTGGAGCCGACACCATAACAACACTAAGCGGAAGTCCGATAAATATAAATGCTAATGTGGTGTTTAACGGAACAGTATTAGGATTACCACTAGCATACAACTACTTCTTGAGATAATTTAAATTGGAGATTTAAAAAATGGCAAACGGAATATTAGGATCAGCAGACTTAGCTGCTACAACATATACAGCAATTTACCTTGTACCAACTAATACATTTAGTGTGGCAACAGTAAGTATCTGTAATAAAAACTCATCTAGCATTACAGTTAGATTAGCTGTAGCTAAAACAGACCCAACAGGGGCAACATTACCAGTAGCAGATGACTATTTGGAATATGAAACAGAAATACTACCAAACGGTGTACTAGAAAGAACTGGTATAGTAATTGATGCTAGTAGACAAATTTATGCACGTTCATCGGCAGCTAATACAGCAGTAATGGTTTACGGTATAGAAACAGCGACTACATAAGGAAAAGACAATGCCAAGAAAAATTACATCAGGAGTAGTAGGTGGACAGGTTTTAGGAAACCTTTCTACAACAACAAACACATTTACGTCGCGAGAAGCTAATACAAATATAGTACTAGATCCAAACGGAACAGGTGTTACAGAATTTACTAAAGATATATACACTAGTTCTAATGCTGGTATTAGATTAGGCGACAGCGATACTAATTATGCGCTTCTTAAAGCCCCAGCAGCACTTGGCGGAAATTATACATTAACACTACCTGCAGACGACGGTGCCGCAAACAATGTTTTACAAACAGATGGCAGCGGAGTCTTAAGTTGGGTAGCACCTGCACTAACAGTTACAAATAGAACAGCAGCTGATAACAATACTTATTATATTACTATGAGTGACGGTACTAGTGGAACAGAAGATACATTAAGTGTAGCAGACGGTAGTAGACTAAACTTTGTACCAAACCCAGGTAGGCTTACTACTGCCGAGTTAAGAGCTTCTGCAAGTACTGCTTCTAGTTCAACGACATCTGGAGCATTAGTAGTAACCGGCGGAGCTGGCTTTGGTGGCCAAGTAACTGCGGTAAGCATTGTTGAAACATCAAGTATTGCACTTAAAGAAAATATTAATCCAATTGAAAATGCATTAGCAAGTATATTAAACTTACGCGGTGTAACATACGATCGACTAGATAACAATGAACACGAGTCAGGTTTAATTGCTGAATGGACTGAAGAAGTATTACCAGAGTTAGTTACTCGTGATACAAATAATGACGTTGTTGGAATTAAGTATACAAAACTAACTGCTTATTTAATCGAAGCAATTAAAAGTTTGAAAACAGAGATAGATGAGTTGAAGAATAAGTAAATGGCTACGTTAAAAAATACTAACATTGATGATACTGGGTTTATAACGATCCCTTCAGGAACAACAGCACAACGTCCTGGAAGTCCTGTAGAAGGATATGTGAGATACAACACAACTTTAAATCAACTAGAGTATTATAATAACGGCCAATGGCGAGAAACAGACGGTCGTATACAAGCATCGGCATCTGGAGCAGAAAAAACTTACAATATAGTAGAAAACGGAGTTCCGTATACTGTACACGTATTTACAAATGAGCAAGGCGCCGGAACTTTAAACGTAACACAAGCCGGAGAAGTTGAATATTTGATTGTTGCCGGAGGCGGCGGCGGTGGCGCCTGGGTTGGAGGCGGTGGCGGTGGTGGCGGCTTCTTATCAGGAAAAATGAATTTGACTCCAGGAGCATATCCTATATCAGTAGGAGCCGGAGGTACAAGAGAACGTAATCCCGGTAGCTACAGCGGAATGCCTAGAGCAACAAGAGGCGGAAACTCAACTGCACTTGGATTAACTGCTATAGGCGGCGGAAAAGGCGGATCTTGGAGTACTTATGATGCAGGAACTGGAGGGTCAGGCGGCGGAGAAGGACACAGTCCGGCAGGTGCTGCAGGCACACCAGGACAAGGATTTAATGGCGGCCGAGGTAGAGGCTCAAGCACAAATGGATATCCAACAGGCGGAGGCGGTGGCGCAGGTGGTCCAGGAGAAGATTGGACCGCAACTAAGTCAGGCGATGGCGGCGTAGGTAAACCTAGCGCAATAACTGGTGCCCAATGTTGGTATTCAGGCGGTGGTGGTGGCGGCGTTCACGGAAGTTCAAGCAATGCACAACCTGGCAATGGCGGCAAAGGCGGTGGCGGCTATGGTGATAGACCTAATAACGGTGCTAGTACAGGCGCGAGTGATATATACGATGGCGCAGTAGAGCCTACAGGAAAAGATGGCCAACCAAGAACAGGTGGAGGCGGTGGCGGAAGTGGAAGAAGTGGTGGATCAGCATCGTCAGGTGGCGCAGGCGGAAGTGGCATTGTAGTTATAAGATACAAAAGAGACTATGGACAAGTTGGTGTACTAGATGGCGGACAAATAGAACTTGATAATTTCTACGGTGCTTCTAAGGAAGGACTAGTGTATGCATATGATATGAGCAAACATATTTGCTTAGATGACGAAAAATGGAAAAACAGAACAATTAGAGATATAAGTGGCAACAGCAATCACGCTACTTTCTCAAACGGATATTTGAAAAAAGACGGTAAAAATAACGGTGGATTGTATTTTGACGGTAGTTCAAATCTTACAGTTCCTTATAATGCAAGAACTATGGACTTTTCAAGAGCTCAAACTATTATGATGTGGGTGACACCTACAACTTTGAGT
>Ga0213865_10000036_pt1 | contig 71535 bp, 71 predicted proteins | sample PICome_6_FD_160100 | JGI IMG/M metagenome (GOLD analysis project Ga0213865, IMG submission 160100) | Coastal seawater microbial communities near Pivers Island, North Carolina, United States - PICO282 | ecosystem: Environmental > Aquatic > Marine > Coastal | place: USA: North Carolina...
TTCTTATGAATAATATTTTTTCTATTTATATTACTAATGAGCTTTCTAAAAGATGAAATCAAAAAAATGATTTTTTGTTTATGATGAGGAATATCATAAAAAGTTTGAACTGGTTCAAAATACAATATAGTGTCGTCTTTATTTAAACTTTCATAAACAAGATTATTTTTAGATAGCTGGTCTGGAAAAATTAAACCAAGAGATTTCATATATTTAGTGCTATAGCTGCTTTTTTACCTGATTCATATGCTGACTCAACTCTTGGAGCAATAGCCCAATCCCCAATTGCATATATATTGTTAGTAATTTTCATATAACCATCAGCAGTATAGTTAGAATCACAAAGAGCATACCGCCATCTAAAAACTTTTATTATATTTCCGAATTCAGATTTTTTAATTTGCAATGCTTTAAGAATATCATCTTTTACGATATTTACTATTTTATCTTCAGCTTCATCAAACAACTCATCGCTAGACTCACTTGTAAAATGAGAATTAACTGTTAGCGCTGAAGATTCACAAAAAGATGAAGAAAGGGCAGACCAGCCAATTTTTTCTGAGATATTTTTAAATCCGGTGGTCTTTATTGGAAGTTTATTTTTTAAATTAATTCCGATTGCTAAACATTTTGAATATTTAACTATATCCATTAGATCTACTTGCAGAATTTGAATGAGTTGAGGTAATGGTAATGAAGAAACAATCAAATCATATTTCTTTATATCTCCATTGTTTAAGTAAATTTTGTTTTCAATTTTACTAATTTTTATTATTTTGCAATTTTGATTAATAGTAAATTCCTTGAGAGCACTTTCAACAATTGATTGAAGGCCATCTTTGTGTATATAGAAATTAGATGAATCTACTAATTTATTTTCTTTGAAATCAAAAATAGACCCATTAAATTTTGTACATCCGGTGCTTTCCAATATTTCCTTGAAACCTAACGTCTTTGCATGAACATATTGAGCTCCTAGATTAAACTTATATACCTTATTATCTATATTTAGATGATGAAGCGTTAACCTTCCGCCAGGTTTTTTGGCCTTGTCATATATATCAATTTCATGCTTGCCATGAAGGTTATTTATCAAACCAACTGTACTTATTCCTGTGCCGATTATAGCTATTTTCATATTTTAGTTGACATTAATGTCACATATTTGTAACATTCTATTAACAAATGTTACATAAATGTAACAAAGGAGTGAAAATATGAAAAAATATAATAAATTTACTATTTTCTTAGCTATTTTAGCAATTTCTACCATTGGCTTTGCTGATGATAAAATTTTTGAATCTGCCAAAAGCTCTCTAGACATGGATGCTGAAATCATTAAGGTATTATATGACAATAACCAGGTTGATACAGTTTGTCCTAAGCAATCAGTTGGTTGCTATATATCTAAAGATGGTGGAATGATATTGCTTTCAGACTCTATTCCTTCAGATCATAAAGACGTTGTTTTATTGGGGTTATATAGTGATTATTTACAACATAATAACACTGGTTTAATTGATAATTCTTTGACTTGTGATCTTAAGGTTAAGTACCTAGCTGATTCTAATAAATCGAAGCTTTCTAAACTCTATAGTTCACAATGTGATGCTATATATAGGAATAAAGTCATAGTAATGAATTAAGTTTAAAGCATCTCTTCTTAATATTGCTTAAAAAGAGATGCTTTAAATATCCTGAAGATAACTCTGAATAGGTTTGCCTGATATATCCTTAATCTCTATAAGAACAGTTCTATTTTTTGAATCGATAGTCATAAGTCCATAATTAACTTCTGATATTAATTCATCAATCTGAAATTCATCTCTCTCCTTTGGATCTATTAATTTTTTGCGAATAGATTTTGGCATAATATTTAAAAAGGCTTTTTCATACCATTTATCAGCTATTGGCTTGTTGAGAGAGGAAGAAGTTATCTCTATCAAACCATTACCCTCATAGATACCAGCCCTATGTCTATCGCCTGAAAGAATAATTTTTTGAGTTTTTATATTTGATAATAATGACAGTAGCTTATATCTTTCTTCGGGGAATAAATTCCACTTTTCAAATTGATGTGACCGAGGTAATACCTGAACTGATGAGAGGATAATCAATAGATCTACATCATCTTTGATCTCAGTTTCAAACCAACTCCATTGCTCTTGTCCAAGCATTGTAGGGCTAATACTTTGATCTACAACTTCATAATTATTGGCTCTATCCAAAGTCGTGCTTCTAAAAAATCTTGTATCTAAACCTATGATTTTGATTTTGATATTATCGCTATCAATTATGGAGCTAAAATAAACTCCATCTCTTTTATGCCTATCATCATTTTCTGGTGTTTCCCAGAAATTTAGATACAAACTTTGCGCCTCTCTTTTTAATGGGTATTCTTGACCGCCATCATTAACACCAAAATCATGATCATCCCAGATATAGAAAAGCTGAGTGTCCTTTAGCCAATTTGGTAACATTTCTTTTTGAGCCTCATACGCTCCTTTCATTTTATTAAGTAAGCCATCTGTACTATCTCCATATACGTTATCACCGAGAAAAATGAATGAATCAATATTATCTTTTGAGACGGTTTCCCAAATTGGCTGAGGCAGATCTTGATCAAGGCAAGAACCAAATCCAATTTTATAATTTTCAGTAAAAGCTATATTGGAAAAAATAATTAAATTAAATGCGATACAGTAGGTATATAATTTATTCATCATTTAAGTATAACAACTGATAGATTCATTTAATGCATAAGATTTTAGCTTTAATAATATCCTTTGCTCTCATTTCATGTTCTGGGAATCGGGAGGAAGTATCTGAAGTTAGTAAACTTATAAAACCATCATTTGATAAGAATGTAAGTATTTATTCTTGCAAACTTAATCCAACAAGCTCTTTAATTGATTTAGAGGCTTTCCTGTCAAACAATTCAATAATAGAGCCAATTAATACCCAGTTCAAAACATCAACATCATTATTATTTCCAGACAACTTAGATGCTGTAGAAGAGTTTCTTATTCAACTTTCTGCTCAATCTAATGAAAGTATTCTAAATTCATATGCGGTACTTCAAGAACAGGGAATTGAAGGTATAGCAGCATGTAAAATTGATAATGGACCATCATATAGCAGTGTTTTGTTTGATGGTTTTGAAGAAGTAAATTCATCAGAGTATCTTGTCACTGAAATTCTTTCATGTTCATATAACGAAGGTTCTAATTTCGGGACATTCGCTATAGCAATAGATAGATTAATTCAAAAAATGGGTTTAGCTAAAGCTGATTATAAAATATCTTATATAGAGTCAATAGAATCAACCGGCGAAGAATTTCTTTGGGTTAATAGTTTTAGTAATAATTTTTATTTAAATACATTGCCTGATATCTGGTTTGGTGACTTGGAGCAATCCAGAGAAATACAAGATGAGTTTAAGGAAAATGCGACATGTACAATAGCAAAAACCTATAAACAATTTATAATTAACTAGTCCAATTAATCAACAAGAATTCTTATTAAAGTTCAAACTAATAACTACACTTAATAATCTAAATAGATTAGAATAGCTTTCACTCAAAGCGGGTGTGGTGTTAATGGCTAGCACAATAGCCTTCCAAGCTATTGGTACGAGTTCGAATCTCGTCACCCGCTCCAGTTTATTTCAGTTTTCTTTGTACCGATCTTTTCAAGATATAAAAAAAGCAGGCTTTCGCCTGCTTTTTAGACCCTGGGGATTAGAATGTAGAGGATATTCATAGGTCTTTAATTATAAGACCGAATAAATATTAAGAAGTTCAAAATAATTCAATAATATAAATATTAAGAATCCAAGCACTAGTCCGGAGCCTAATGGTATTTGATTTGATAAGGTTTTTATTTTTAAAAAATATATAAGTATCGATGCAAGAGAACCAAATAAAATTATAAACGGTAATGCAAATGGTCCTGTAATAGAGCCAAGCGAAGCGAGTAAAATAAAATCACCACCACCAATACCATCATAGCCTTTGATTAGTTTAAAAAAGAAGTTAACAAGCCATAAAAATACAAAACCAATAAAAGCTCCTGCTACTGACATTGATAGATTGTTGTAGTCTAAAAAGTTTATTTTAAATATTTCAGCATAACCAATAGCAATCAACCCTATTAATAATAGAGCAATATTTATATTAAATGGCAGCAAGAAGAACCTGTAATCCAATATGAATAAAATTATTAAAATTACGGCAATTAAAAAGGCAATTAGCAACTGTATTGATAAACCAAGAATTGAATATAAAACCAAACCAATAATTAAATGCAAAATCTCGTTTATTGGGTAATAGAATGAAATTTTGACATTGCAATTTGAACATCTACCTCTTTGTTTAATAAACCCAATTAATGGAATTAGATTAATGTTGGCGATATTTTTTTTGCAGCTTGGGCAGTGAGATCTTGGAAAAAATAGGTTAATGTCTTTGTTATTATTATTTGGTGATAATCTATAAATAGTCAAAGAAGAGAGACTCCCAAAACATAAGAAAGTTATACAAATTAACGCATGAATCACTTACGTTTTACCAACCAAAAACAAAAAAAGAGCAGACTTAATGCAAAAAAGGCATAAATGCCGATAATTGTTAATTTTTCAATCATTTTGATACTCCAAGTGCAAATGAATCTGGTCTTCTAAAGTCACCATACCCATAGTAAGTGTTATTTTTTTTCATGATTAGTTGAAGGTTTGTAGCGGGTTCTATTATTTCAATATTATAACCCGCATCTAGAAGCCAGTTTTTCTTATCTTCTGTTAGATCAAATTCAATTTGAATCTTATCAGGTTGCCATTGATGATGAATTCTTTTAGCATTATTTGCCTCAGCTACATCCATTTCAAAATCAACTATATTCAAGATTGATTGCAAAACAGCAGTGATGATCTTGGCTCCACCAGGGGATCCTGTTGTAAAAAATAAATCGTTGTTTTTAAAGGCAATAGTTGGCGTCATAGAGCTTAGTGGTCTTTTTTGAGGAGTAATTTCATTCGCTTTTGCACCTAGTAAGCCATATTGGTTAGGAATACCTGGGGATATTGAAAAATCATCCATTTCATTATTCATTAATATGCCAGTGTCTTTGATAACTACACCAGAACCAAAACTTGAATTTAAAGTGTATGTAGATGAAACAACATTACCTTTTTCATCAACAACAGAAAAATGTGTTGTCTCAATACTTTCTTTATCATCAAAAGAGCCAGGATTTATTTCTATTGATGGGGTGACGCTACCAATTTTAATCTTTTTTGAAATTTCATTCGCATATTCATGACTTGATAATTTTTTGATAGGCACATCATAGAAATCAGGATCACCAAGATGCTTTGATCTATCAGCATATGCATATTTCATAACCTCAGAAAGGACATTAATATACTCTTTTGAATTGTGACCCAGTTTTCTTAAATTAAAGTTTTCAAGAATATTAAGCATCTGTATCACATGAATTCCTCCAGAGGAGGGCGGAGGCATAGTAACAATTTTTATATCTTTATAAGAAGAGATTAAAGGATTGCGCCAAACAGGTTGGTATTGCTCTAAATCCTTTTCTGAAATTATGCCACCATTGTTCTGCATATCGAGAGCTATTTTTTTTGCAATCTCTCCTTTATAAAAACCATCTCTGCCATCCTGAGCGATTATTTTTAGTGTATTAGCTAAATCAGATTGTTTTAAGATTTTTTTATCAAAGTCTGGGTAGTGGGCTTGAAAGACTTTATTTGTTTCATCAAACGCAGATAATTTTTCATTATATTTAATAAGCATATCAGCCATGTATGGAGTTATTTCAAATCCATCCTCTGCTAGTTTTATAGCAGGTTCAATTAACTCACTCCATTTCATTGAACCAAACCTTTGGTGCACTGACCATAGCCCAGCAACAGTTCCTGGCACACCGCTTGCTAGGTATCCAAGAGTTGATTTGTTATCTATAACAGTTCCATTTTCATCTAAATACATATTAGTAGTTGATAAAAGAGGAGCTTTTTCTCGATAATCAATGGAGTAATTATTGTTATCGCTAGAGTCATAAATAACCATAAAACCACCACCACCAATATTTCCAGCTCTAGGCAGGACTACTGCTAATGCAAACCCAATCGCGATGGATGCATCGTATGCATTCCCGCCTTTTTCAAGAATACCAACTCCAACTTGAGTGGCTAAAAAATGTTGAGTAGAAACCATTGATTGATTTCCTTCTGAAATTAGCTTTTGCCTAGGCTCATAATCATTAGGGTTAACTGTCCCAATTGGTGTGTAGGTCTGGGCATAGGCTTGAGATCCGATAAAAATTACTACAAAAAGCAGTTTTAACTTCTTATGCATTTATAAATTCCTTAGCAAGTTCTTTAGCCCATTTATAATCCGCTTTACCGTTTGGTGCCCGACTTACTTTTTCTACAAATTTTATATTTTTTGGAACTTTGTAACTTGATAAATGCGCCTTAGTATTTGCTTTTAGATCATCTTCAGTAATGCTCATGTCTTTATTAAAAGAAGCAATAGCGACAACTTTTTGGCCATATTTTTCATCTTCAACACCTACAACCAATACATCATCAATAGAAGGGTCAAGCTTTAAAGCCTCTTCAACTTCTTCTGGATAAATTTTCTCACCAGCAGAATTAATACAGTTACTTCCTCTCCCAAGCAAAGTTACACTGCCATCAGATTCAACCAATGCATAATCACCAGGAAAGCTATATCTTTTTCCATTAACCTCTTTAAAGGTTTCAGCTGATTTAACAGGATCTTTATAGTAACCAAGAGGAACTAAACCACTTGTACCAACCAGGCCTCTGACTCCTGATCCAGGCTCTACGATTTTCCCATCATCTCCAAGCACAATAACATCTGGATTCATTCTAAATTTAGCTGTTTTAACTGATTTTTTTCTTGATGAAACAGACGAACCCATGCCACCTTCACTTGAGCCCATAGAGTCAAAAAGTTTCACGTCATGGTGTTTTAATATGCCAGCTTTTACATCTGCGCTCCAAATGACACCACTAGAGATAATAATTTGTAATGAGCCTATATCATAAGGATTGTTATTCTTCAGTCCCAAATCCAATTCATTAAGAATTGGTTTTGCAAATGCATCGCCCACAATTACTAAATTATTAACCTTATTTAATTCAATTTCTTTTAGTAATTTCGATGGATTTAAACCAATTTCAGGTATTGTGATTATAGATCCACCTAAACAATGGGTCATAAACCCACCTAAAAACATACCTGTTCCATGCATAAGAGGACAGGCAATTAAACATCTGGTTGAATTATTTTCATGTGATCTTTTTTGAATAACTTCTTTTAATTGCAAAATATTTTCTTTTTTTCTTACATCTGGAACTTCATAACCTTGCATCTTAAGACCGCCAAACATTGAAATAACGAAACTGCCATGGGTATACATAACACCTTTTGGCATGCCTGTTGTTCCGCCTGTATATATCATGTATATGTTGTCTTCATCTCGCTTGATGCGTTCCATTGGCTCATTAGATAAGATAATATTTTCATATAAAAAGAAGTTATCAATATCTGGTGATTCTTTGCCGCCTATTTGAATCCAGGTTTTGATGTTTGGAAGGTTTTTATAAATTAATAGTATTTGATCAAGATAAGATTCATGAAAAAATACAGCTTCTGAGTCTGAGTTATCTAATAAATAAATTAGCTCTTCAGATTTGTATCTATAGTTAACATTAATTGGGACCCCCATAACTTTAAACGTCGCAAATTGTGATTCAAGATATTCATTGCAGTTAAAGAGATACAACCCAACCTTAGAGTTTTTTTTAATACCTCTATCTTTTAGAAAAGAAGCTATTTTTGCAGAAGTCTGTTCGTATTCTCTCCAGTTTTTCTTATTTTCACCTGAAACCAAGGCAATATCATCAGGCACATAGTCAGCAACTTTCTCCCATATAGTAGCAAAATGAAATTCGAATTTATTTTCTATGTCCATATAAATATTATAACTTTTGACTGGTTATCATAACTCCTATGATAGTAGAATAATGTAAACAAATTACAAAATTTATTATGACAGATATATTCAATGAAGTTGTTAAACAGGTTACTGCAAAAGGACAGATGTTTGAGACCAAAGAGGTTTTAAATGATAACGGCGTCACTTACACAGAGTATGCAAATTTTGCAGAAAATTTAAAACAATTTTTTGATATAGGCCTAACTCATGAAGAAAAAGATTGGCTAGTTTATGAAAATGAAAGATATACCTATAAAGAAGTTTATGAAAGGTCAGCTCAAGTTGCTAATGCTTTAATAGCGACCGGAATTAAAAAAGGCGACAGAGTTGCTATATGTATGCAGAATAATCCAGAGTACATATTTAGCTTTATGGGTATTATGGGCATGGGGGCTGTTTGTGTGCCTCTAAATTCTTGGTGGGTGCCTTCAGAAGTCATATATGGATTAGAGCATTCAGATGCAAAGCTCTTAATAGCTGATAAAAAAAGACTCCAAGGATTAGAATCAATGCCAGATGTCATAAAAGTCGTCACTACTTATGCAGATGATGAAAATTTCACCTCTTTTAATTCTTTTGTGGAAGGGCAATCATCATCTTGGCCTGAGGTAGAAATCAATAGAAATGATTATGCATCAATATATTACACCTCAGGATCAACCGGAAGACCGAAAGGGGTTCTTTCATCACAAAAAGGCATCCTATCTACCATGTTCAGCTGGACGTGTTATTCGGTTGTTGCGTCGCAAATAGCAGCCAAAACAGACCCTGATGCAACACCTTTGGTTAGTCCTGATCTAGCTGTCTTGCATTGTGTTCCATTATTTCATGTAACAGGCAGTCATTCAGCTTTTTTAATGTCTATCTTAATCGGTAGAAAAATTGTGATGATGAAAAAATGGGATGCTGGAGAAGCTTTAAAAATTATAGAAGAAGAAAAAGTTTCAGATATTACTGGTGTTCCAACTCAGACATGGGAGCTTTTGAGCCATCCGAAAAAAAATGATTATGACTTATCATCTTTAAAAGTGCTAGGTGGAGGAGGAGGGCCTAGACCTGCAGAACATGTAAAACAACTTGATGAGCAATTTGAGGGTAGGCCGGGAATAGGTTACGGCCTCTCAGAAACTAATGCACTAGCAACTCTTGGAAATGGTGATGAGTATGTCAATCATCCCTCATCAACAGGAAGGGTTGTACCCCCACTTACTGAAATTAAAATTTTAGATAATGATTGGAATGAAGTTGCTGAGGGTGAGTTAGGTGAAATAGCAATCAAAACACCTGCGTCTATGGTTGGTTATTGGAAAAATGACGAAGCTACAAAAGAATGCATGAATGAAGGTGGTTGGTTTAGAACTGGAGATCTTGGAAAATTTGAAGGTCCATTTTTATATATTGTAGATAGAGTAAAAGATATGGTTATAAGGGGTGGTGAAAACATTGCATGTCCTGAGGTTGAAGCTGCTATATATGAGCATGAAAATGTATTAGAGGTATGTGTATTTGGAGTACCAGATACAAGATTAGGTGAAATAGTTTCATGTTGTATATACCTGAAACCAGGTACTAATTTGAATCAAGAAGAACTCTCATCCTTTTTAAGTGATAAGTTGGCGCCCTTCAAAATACCTGCAGAGTTTAATTTTACTGAAAATAAAATTCCTAGGTTGGCATCTGAAAAGTTTGACAAACCAACATTAAGAAAGATTTACTCAAAGCGTTAAATTCTATTAAAAATTAATGAAATTTTTTAATAAAAGGAGTATAAAAGACAATAAACTTTTGATAAATAAAAGATGACTAATACGATCTTAATTGTTGAAGATGAACCCGATATAAGAAAAACTCTGGAGTACAACCTTCATAAAGATAATTTTCAGACTTTATCTGCTGGAAATTTATCAGATTCAGAAAACTTAATAGCAGCTAACAACATTTCATTAATATTACTTGATTTAATGCTTCCAGATGGATCGGGATTGGATTTTTGCAGAAAAATTAAATCAGATAAATCTCTTAAAGATATACCAATCATAATTCTTACAGCTAAAGATGATGAGGTTGATAAAGTTGTTGGTTTTGAGCTTGGAGCAGATGATTATGTAACTAAACCATTTAGTGTTCGTGAACTAATTCTCAGAATCAAAGCAATTTTAAAAAGAAACGCAACCAAACATGATGTTATGGAAATTGATAGGGAGTTTGGTGAGCTCAAGATAGATATAGAGTCCCATGAAGTTTTTGTAGATAATCAAGAAGTAACATTAACAGCACTTGAATTTAGGCTTCTCCAGCAACTTGTAGATCGTCGAGGAAGGGTTCAAACAAGAGATCAGCTTCTTTCAGATGTTTGGGGTTATAGTGCTGATATAACAACCAGAACAGTTGACACACATATTAAGAGATTGAGAGAAAAGCTTGGTCCAATCGGAAAATATGTTCAGACTATTCGCGGTGTAGGATATAAATTTACAAGAACATCTGATTGATAAAATGGGTATAAGATCCCGAGTATTTTTAATAGTATTTCTTTCACTTGGAGTGAGCATAAGCATTGCTTACACTATCGCAGAAAGAGATATTACTAACACATTTGAAGAGCAAATTGTCTATCAGCTTGAGAAACAAGCAAAACTTCTTGTTGAAAATATTGATGAAATTGATTCATTGAAAGGTGTAACGGCATCTGACTCACTTGCAGACAGGCTTGGGAATGCTTCTGATTCAAGAGTCACTCTTATTCTTAATGATGGAAGTGTTATTGGTGACTCAGGAGTTCCCATTGATCTTATTGCAAGTTTAGATAATCACAGTAATAGAAAAGAGGTAATAGACGCTCTCTCTTTTGGAACTGGCTGGTCTTCAAGATACAGTAACACAACCAACGAGCAGCTTTTATATTTTGCTATTCTTGATAACAATGAAGAAAAACCTAATATTATTAGAATAGCAGTACCTTATACCTATCTCGATAGGGTAATTGCAAGCTTAGATATTTCAATACTATTAATAGCAGTAGTGGCATTTTTTGTTGCTATGATAACGAGCACACTATCTTCTAACTATACATATAGAAATTTATCTGAGCTTGATGATGCAGTCTCTTCTTTAGCAGATACTCCATTGAAGAGAAAAGCTTTAAAAGCTCTTCCCACTCAAAGAGTTGATGAGTTTGGTAATGTGGCAAGGAGTATTTCTCAAATTTCAGATAAATTAAAAACCCAAGTAAGGCTAATTGCAAAACAAAGAAATCAATTTGGATCAGTTTTGGATGATTTAGGTGAAGGTATTATTGTTTTTAACGAATCAGCCGAAGTAACTTTTAATAACGATCAAGCTTTATTAATTTTAAATCTAGAAAATATTGAAAAATCTCGTCTTGAAGATATCCCTATAACCCCAATTTTAAACTTGTATAAAACAGCTAGTAAAAAGAAAAAAGCTGATAAGGAATTTGAGATTGATATAGGTAATGGAAAAACCAGATGGGTTCTTGGTTCCATAAATCAATCCAAATCAACAAAAGAATTTATATTGGTAGTTCATGACATAACTCAATTAAGAAAGTTAGATTCCATGCGGAGGGATTTTATATCAAATGTTTCTCATGAATTGAGGACACCTGTAAGTGTTATTAGGGCAAATTCTGAAACTTTGTTGAATGGTGCTTTGGATAACAAAGAAGATGCAAAAATGTTTTCAACTGCTATTTTGCATAATGCTCAAAGACTTTCTGAAATGGTTTCTGATCTCATTGATCTATCAAGAATAGAATATGGTGAATTAAAACTAAATTTTGAGAAAATTAATTTAAATCAATCTATATTAAAGGTTTTAGATTCTCTTAATGGGCTAGCAGCAAAAAAAAACATATCTTTTAGTTTTAATGAAAACTTAGATGTATTTGTTAGAGCAGATTCAAAAGCTTTGGAAAGAATACTTATAAACTTAATTGATAACGCAATAAAGTATAGTCCTTCAAACTCTTCAGTAGAAATTCTTTTTAAAAATTCCGAAAAAAATATAGAGGTTAATATTATTGATAAAGGTCAGGGTATAGATATTGCTGATAAGGATTTAATTTTTGGAAGGTTTTTCAGAACTGCTCGAGCACGAGCTTCTGATGCAACTGGAAGTGGCTTGGGTTTAGCTATAGTAAAGAATTTGGTGCATAGCTTAAGTGGTGACGTTGGCCTAAAGAACTCAAGCATAAATGGTTCTAACTTTTGGTTTACCCTTCCAAAATACTAGTAAATTAGATTTGTAACATATGTAACATTCGTAATAGTTTGTTACCTATTTGTTTCTTCTTTTAACATCTTCTTAATCAAACCTTCATAGATAAATATTTAAATAAAGTCCATCAACCCATTGGAGGATTTTTTTAATGTTACATAACAAACTTAATCAACTTTATTTATTAACTATTTCAATCATATTAGTGTCTTGTGGTGGCTCAAGCACTTCTATTGTTTCACCAGGTGAACAAGGCCCATTAACTGATCCTACTGGTGGGGGCGGTACAGGAGGCTCATCAAGTTCTATATTAACTGGAGAATGTCCTGCCTCAACTTATATAACAAATGGATCACCTGTTGCAGGTAATACCGTTTGTGCTATTTCTGGTGTTATTACAGGAGATCTAACATTAACTGATGATGTAATGTACAGAATGCTTGGTAAGGTTGAGGTCGGTTCTGATATGGGTGGAGATGGAACAAAAGCAGGTGGAGCTGCTGGTAAGTTAACTATTCCTGCTGGCGTAGTGATAATGGGTAAAACTTCAAATGACTACCTTGTTGTAAATAGAGGCTCACAAATTATAGCTAATGGTACAAGGTCTAAACCAATAAGATTTACACATAACACAGCTATTGAGGGAAGTGTTGGAGAGCTTGAAAGAGGTTTATGGGGCGGTATAGTCATACTTGGTAAAGCTCCAATAAACAAATGTTCAAATGATGTTAGAGGAACAGCTGCTTGTGAAAAAGTTGTTGAAGGTTCTAATGCGCTTATGGGTGGAACTCTAGCTGATGATAATTCAGGTAAGTTAAATTTTGTAAGGGTTGAATACGCAGGTTACGAAATATTTCCTGGCAATGAGTTAAATGGTATTACATTTGGTGCTGTTGGATCTGCGACAGTGGTCGATTATATTCAGGTACATAACAACCAAGATGATTGCGTTGAGTTTTTTGGCGGAACTGTAAATGTTAAGCACTTGGTTTGTACAAATGCAGGTGATGATAATCTTGATATCGATTGGGGTTACCAAGGTAAAATGCAATATGTTGTTGTAAAACAAAGCTCTGATCAAAGTGATCATGTTGTAGAGTCCGATAACACTAATGCAGATGCATCTGTTGGTTATTTAACTGAGCCAAGGTCAAGACCAATGGTTGCAAATTTTACTTTCTTAGCACAAGGCGCTGATGAGCCTTTAAAATACAAAGAAGGTGTTTCAGGTGTATATATTAACGGAATTGTTAAAAATGCTAATTCACAAAATTTAGTTGAATCAACAAACCTGGAAACTATTCAAGATGGTCTAATTACCCCTAAAATTCAACATCACTCTATCTTTATGGATTCAGCTGGAGATACATCGCCATTTAAGGCTGATACAGAATCTAGTGGCGTTACAGCAGAAGAGCTTCAGGCATCTTTAATTGAGAGATCAACAGATCTAGTTTTAGGAACCTCTACTCTTGTATCAGATTTCTTTTTAGGTGAAGCTGAATCAGCTGTTACTTCTGCATTCAATATAAACAAAATTGATGCTATGTGTGCAGTTGGTATTCATTCTGCAGGTGAAACTACAGAATTATGTCCAGGGTTTGATGATGGTAACTACACTATTAATACTTGGTTCTCTGCAACTGATTATATCGGTGCATTTTCTCCTGGTTCTGATTTAGAGAATAACTGGGCATCAGGTTGGACTATAGGATTGTTTACTGATCCTGAGTGTCCTGAGGGTACTCTTGAATCTGAAGTACTGCTTGGAAAAAAGGTTTGCAGCTTGCAGGGAGAGATAACCTCAGACTTAACATTGGTATCTGGAAACTACTATAAAATTGACGGGAAGGTTGCTGTTGGTAAGGACTTAGGCTCATCCGGTGATGCTTCCGGAGGTATTGCTGCAGTATTAACAATTGAACCAGGCGTAACTCTATTTGGAGAGTCTGGTAATGATTATTTAGTTATTAAAAGAGGGTCAAAAATTAATGCAGTAGGAACAGCATCAGCACCAATCATAATGACTGGTAAACAAGACCTTCTTGGAGAGGCAGATATTGTTAGTACTAGAGGTCTTTGGGGTGGATTAGTTCTACTTGGTAGAGCACCTATAAACAAATGCGCATACACACAAGGCGGAAATGCAACTGTAGCTGGTGTAAGAGTAGACCCATGTGAAAGAGAGGTAGAAGGATCTGCCGGTGACATGATGGGTGGCGAGAGTCCAACTGATAGCAGCGGTTCTTTAAAATATCTTAGGGTTCAATATGCTGGATACGAAGTATTTCCAGGAAATGAGCTAAATGGAATTACATTCGGAGGTGTTGGGTCAGGAACAAGCATTGATTATGTACAAGTTCACAACAATGCTGATGACTGCGTTGAGTTTTTTGGTGGCACTGTTGATGTTAAACATCTAATTTGTACCGGTGCCGATGATGATAATTTAGATATTGACTGGGGTTACACTGGCCGAATCCAGTATGTCATTGTCCAACAGTCTAATGACAAAGGAGATCATATTGTCGAATCTGATAATGTAAACAGTGACAGCGCTGTTGGTTATTTATCTGAACCTCGTTCAAACCCAATAGTTTCTAATTTTACTTTTATTTCTAAAGGACATGATGAGATATTTAAGCTTAAGGAAGGTGTATCTGGTCAGTACTTCAACGGGATTGCAGTTGTAAATAGCTCGGTCACTGGAAAAGAAACTAATTGTATAGAAACTACTTTTAACGAAACTGTTAAGGATGGTGCTGTTACGCCAGTCTTCTCAATGAATTCTGTAGCATTGGATTGCTCAGGCTTTATTAAAACTGATGGTAATGCAACAACTGCTGAAGTTGAAGCAATAGTAAGGTCTGGTTCTAATAACTTGTATGGATCAAATTCAGGTGGCGGGAGTTATGTAAATACTGTAATTGGAGTTGTTAATGGATCTGCAGAAAATTCGGCTACTGTTACCTCTATTCCAAGTATTTATAACGCCGATGGTTTCTTTGAAACTACCTCATACATAGGAGCTGTTAGTGGAGCAACCGATGATTGGTATAAAAACTGGACACTCTCTGGAACAATTGAAGTCCAATAGGCTTTATTAATATTACCTTTTAATTGGAGACAAAATGACAATTTTAAAATATAAATTCAAGTTCCAAAGATCAAACTTAATACTAATGATTATGTTATCTTTGATGCTCGGCCTATCACTTACAGCCACTTCTCAAGAAATTGAAGAAGTAGTTGTAAGTGGCTCTTTTATACCTGATGAAAAAAGAGACACATCAGAGATATCTTCAATCCTAGATTCATCAGAGATAGAAAGAACTGGTGATGATAATATTGCAGTTGCACTTACTAGGCTTACAGGTTTAAGTTTAGTTAGAGGTAAATATGTTTATGTAAGGGGTTTAGGAGAGAGATATTCAGCTGCAACATTGAATGGATCCAATCTTCCAAGTCCAGAGCCCCTCAAAAGAGTGGTTCCGTTAGATTTATTTCCTACTCAAATCATTGCTAATTCTGTTGTTCAGAAAACATACTCGGCAGATATGCCCGGAGAATTTGGTGGAGGTATAATTGAAATAGAAACAAAAGCTGTTCCAGCTGATAGAGTTTTAGATTTCTCATTTTCATCTGGCTTTAATGATGCAACAAGTTTAAAAGATGGTTTGTTATATGACGGAAGTGACGATGATAAGTTTGGATATGACGATGGTTTAAGAGATTTCCCTGACTTTGTAAAGTCTGCTATAAATCAAAATAAAAAACTTGACCGCTCAAATTTTAAAACATTTGAATTATCAAATGCTGGAAGAGAATTTGTAAACTCAGAGCTTTGGGTTATACAAGAGGGAGAAGTACCTCTAGATAGTTCTTTAAATTTTACATATGGAGACGAAATAGACATTGGTATAGATAAAATCTTGAATGATAATAGTGCTGTATTTGGGCTAATGTTCACCTCGGGCATAAGAAGCTCATGGGACTCTCAAGAAGGTTTAAGACAAACAGGAACATTACAAGCTCAAGGAGATGGAACATCATCGATAATCGTATCTAATAACAAGACCTTTAGGAGCACATCAAATGATGTTACTACCTATGCAATGTCTGTTGCTGGTATAGAAGCAGATTCATATAGTCTTAAATATACTGGAATGTATATACATAAAGGATCAAAAAGGTCGCGTATCCTTCAAGGGTATGACTCAAGTGATGCCGGTAATGTAAGAGAAGACTTTATTGAATTTTTTGAAAGAGAGCTGAACAACCATCAACTTAATGCAACCTATGTATTCGATAATTATGCTGAAATTGATTTTAGATATACTTCAGGTGATGCTTCAAGAAATTCACCTTATGAGAGGGTGGTCTTTTATGAAGATACAGATGACAGAGGTTTCTGGAGATATGATGTGAACACAGGAAGAAACCAAACTCAGTTTAGTTATGTTGAGGATGAAAATGAAAATTTTGGTTTTGATTTAACCTTACCAATTCAACTTGCAGATAATGAAGTTATTTTAAAAATTGGAGCTGATTCAACTGAAAATACTAGAGATGCTCAAGTACGAAGTTTTAGATTTCTTGCAGAAGGTGGGCCAATTCCTACTGAATTTCTAGCTAACAGAATTGATTATATTTTTGAAGATAAGAACTTTGATCCATCAAGGCTTCTTGTGATTGAAAATACTGCAGCCTCATCTCCAGCAGGATATACCGGTCTTCTTGAAACATCAGCTTTTTATATAAGCATGGATGCATATCTTAATGAAAATTATAGACTTTCTGCTGGAATTAGATCAGAAGATGGTAAGCAATTTGTAAACACATATGATGTCTTTCAACCAATTGATTCCGATATTGAAAAAATTATCGATGAAAATTATAACTTGCCATCATTTACACTTACTTATTTACCATCCTTTGATGAAAATTTACAAATAAGATTAGGCTTATCAAAAACAATTGCCAAACCAACATTTAGAGAGCTGTCTCCAACACTCTTTATTGATGTAGATACTGATAGAGTTATTGCAGGATCTTTATACTTAGAAAATTCTGAAATTGACAATCTCGATCTAAGGTTTGAATATTATTGGGGGCTAAATCAATTTTTAACAGCTGGAGTTTTCTTTAAAGATATAGCCAAACCAATTGAAGAAGTTGTTAATGAATCTGGTGATTTAATTGTTACCTCTTATCAGAATGTACCAGCAGCAGAACTAACTGGTTTTGAAGTAGAGTATGAAAGAGTGTTTGAAAATCTATTTGTTGATTCTGAATGGGCTAGCTCAAAAGAATTTATTCTTAAAGCAAACTTAACATCTACTAAATCAGAGGTTGTTTACGATGAAAATGATACATTTATAAACAGCCAAGGTAATGCTATAAAAGCTTCTTCATTGTTTTTAAATGGAAGAGATACAAGACTTCAAGGCCAATCAGATACAATCGCTAATTTACAACTTGGATGGGATGATTTACAAAATGGTTCGCAGGGAACTCTTATTATTAACTATGTTAGTGATCGTGTTAGAGCCAGGGGTATTGATGTTCTTCCCGATGTTATTGAAGAACCTCCACTTTTAGTAGACTTTGTTTATTCAAGAGAATTAAATTACAACATGTCTGATCTAAAGGTCTCTATAGAGCTAAGAAATTTATTAGATGAAGAATACTATGCCTCAATGGCATCTAAAGTTGTTTATGATCAATATAGCTTAGGCACATCTATTTCTTTAGGATTTAAATTTAGTTTTTAAAATCATGTCAAAAATGAGCTACACTAGTAGCTCATTTTTTTATGTTAAATTTAGAAAAAAAAATTAAATTATTGCTTATTAGTATCTTAGCTATAATCGCTGCTATATTGATTTTTATTCTTATTAATTCAGCTTTATCAAAACCAGTCATAGAGACTTTTAATGAACTTAAAATTCCTCAAATGACTTTAAACTTAACTGATAGTAAAAGTATAGAAGCTGAAAATAAAACTAAAGCTGTTGAAACAGAATTTGAGTATAAAATTATTGGTTTTATTGCAGGAGACGAAGACTCATCAGTGGTTGTAAAAAAAGGAAACAAAGAACAGGTTGTTGTAAAGGGAGCAAAGTTAGATGGAAAGTATACTTTGATGAGTGTTAGTAGAGATGAGATAATATTTCAAACAGATACTGAAGTGTTTAAAATTAAAAATGAAGTTGGTAGATAAAAATGAAAAATATATTTAATAAATTCTTAATACTCTCTCTTGTATTTAATATTAATCATTTGGTGGCCGATACATTTATTATTAATTATGAAGAAGTTGATATAAAAAAAGTTACACAAGATATTGCTCAGTTTTCAAAAAAAACAGTTATTTTAGACCCCAGAGTAAAAGGAAAGATAACAATCTACTCTAATGCAGAGCTTAATAGAGAGCAGGTTTGGAATGTTTACCTAAGAACAATGCAAGTGAATGGTTTTTCAGCTATTGCAGATGATGGATTTGTTCGTATTGTCCCTGAAAATGAAGCTACCAGAGATGAAAGTTTCAATGTTAGTGGAAACTCTGATTTTTTAACTGAAGTTATTCCATTGGCAAATCGATCATCAGCTGAAGTTCTTCCTATGATAAAGCCAATAACAGGAAGACAATCCCATTTATCCAGTATTGCTTCTATTAATTCAATACTTATTGTTGATAGGGCAAGCAATATTAAGAGAATAAAGGAGCTTTTAAATAATCTTGATCTAAATAATAGCGCAAAAATCTCAATAGTTAAGATGGAAAACTTACCTTCAATTGAAGCTGTAAGAATATTGGAAAAGTTAAAGGCTCAAAACAATCCAACTATCAATAAGTTTATAGCTGTTCCTTTTGCTCCATCAAACTCTATTATTATCTCAGCAAATGATTTTGTGACTGAGAATATCAAAAAAACATTAGCAACTTTGGATGCAGATATAGTTAATAAAGATGAAACAATCGATGTTGTTTATTTAAAATATGCAAAATCAAGCGAAGTTGCCTCAATCCTTAACTCTATGTCTAGTCGTTTTATGTCAAATTCGGATGGCAAGGCTACTGTAATAACCAATCACGAAAAAACAAATTCAATTATTATTTCTTCTGATGAATCCAATATCATCACTTTAAAAAATCTAATTGCAAAATTGGACATTCGAAGGGCGCAAGTATTGGTTGAAGCTATCGTTGTGGAAATTTCAGAAAATGCTGCAAATGACCTTGGTGTTGAAACAATTTTTTCTGGAGACTCTGAAAATGGGGAGATACCTATTGGTATTACTAGATTTAATAGCTCTGGACCAGATTTACTTTCTATTGTTGGAGCTGCTACAGATGATACAAATACAGCTCTTGCATCAAGTTCAATATCATCACTTCTAAATACTCAAGGCATTATTGCTGGTTTCGGTGATATTACATCAGGTGATAGTTTTGCAGCGATAATAAATGCAGTATCCAAAGACACAAACTCAAACATATTATCAACGCCATCAATCCTTGCTATGGACAACGAAACTGCAAGTTCTATTATCGGCCAGGAAATTCCCATTACGACAGGTGAAAGCCTTGGTTCCAATAATGCAAACCCATTCAGAACAACATCCAGACAAGAGGTGGGTATAAAACTTGATGTTACCCCTCAAATCAATGAGGGAAGCTCTGTTCTACTTGCTATAAAAATTGAAGTATCTGGTGTTGCTGGGGTGGTTTCTAGTGGAGTTGATTTGATAACTAATAAAAGAGCGATAGAAACTACTGCGCTGGTTGATGATGGGCAGACTATTGTTCTAGGCGGCCTAATTGATGATGATACGCAGGAGACAATATCAAAAGTTCCTGTTTTAGGCTCAATACCTCTATTTGGTAAACTTTTTCAAACTAAGTCTAAAAATAATATTAAAAAGAATTTGATGATATTCATTAGGCCAAGAATAATGACAGACTCTAACTCTGCATATGATATATCAAGTGAAAAGTATAATTATATTAAAGCTCAACAGATTTTATCTAAGGAACAAAAAATTCTAGATGAGCTTTCAAAGAAACAAGATTAAATTATGCTTGATTCACTTAAGGATAAAGATAATCTTTTTTCAGTTATCCCATACGAATATATAAAAGAGCATCAGCTAATAGTTACTGGTAATGATCCAATAGAAATACTTTCACCAAATGATATTACTAAAGATATGTATCATGAGATTCAAAGATATCTAGGCTCTTCATTCACAATCAAACGGTGCAGTTCTGCTGAATTCAATGAATATATAACAAATATTTTCTCGTCTGAAGCTGTATCTAATGATATTTCAGAAGAATTAACTGACTCCTTTGATCTTGAATCCTTTGCAGGAAGTATTTCTGCTACCGAGGATCTATTAAGTGGAAATGATGATGCTCCAATAATCAAATTGATTAATGGAATTATAAGTAAAGCTATAAAACTTAGAGCATCAGATATCCATTTTGAACCATATGAAGACCAAATAGTCGTTAGATATAGAGTTGATGGTATTTTAAAAGAGGTTCTTGCTCAGGATAGTAAAATTTCCTCAGTTCTTATTTCACGTTTAAAAATAATGTCGGGTTTGGATATTTCAGAAAGAAGATTGCCTCAAGATGGCAGGGTTTCATTATCGCTTGGTGATAAGAGTATTGATGTTAGAGTATCTTCTTTACCATCATCTCATGGAGAAAGAATAGTTCTGCGAATACTTGATAAACAATCAGCGCAGATAAATATTGATGATTTAGGTCTCCCAGAAAAAATCCTTAAAAATTATAAAAAATCATTAAAGAACCCGGAAGGGATAATCTTATTCACTGGACCAACGGGTTCGGGTAAAACAACAACTTTATATGCTGGATTAAGATACTTAAGTGATTCTTCTCAAAATATTCTTACAGTAGAAGACCCCATTGAATATACATTAAGAGGTATTGGACAAACTCAGGTAAACACTAAAACAGGATATAGTTTTGCAAAAGGTCTAAGAGCTATTTTAAGACAGGATCCAGATGTGGTCATGGTCGGAGAGATGAGAGATGCAGAGACCGCTCAAATTGGTATTCAATCAAGTCTCACAGGACACCTTGTTCTATCTACAGTCCACACTAATAGCGCAGTAGCAGCTGTTGCAAGGCTTAGGGATATGGGTATTGAGTCTTATTTATTAGCTTCTAGTTTAAAAACCATTATCGCTCAAAGGCTTGTAAGAAGACTATGTAATAGTTGTAAAGTAGAAGACAATCCAGATGAAGAAACCTTAGCTGCCTTAAATATTCAAACAGGAACCATGTGTTACACATCAACAGGTTGCGATGAATGTCTTGGTTCTGGTTACAAAGGAAGAATTGCTATTGCGGAGTGCTTACAAATAGACAAAAAGCTGAGAGAAATGATACATAATAATGCTTCAGAGGCCGATATAGAAGATTACGCTTTTCAAGATCAAGATAATGACTCTATAGAACAAGCATCAATAAGTTTAATTAAAACTGGTGTAACATCTTGTGATGAAATTTTAAGAATTAATAACCTTAAAGAGAATGCCAGCCTATAGTTATATTGCATTTGACATCAAGGGAGCAAAGAAGAGGGGGCATGTAAGCGCTCAATCTGAGCGAGAAGCTCGAAAGTTAGTCAAAGATCTTAATCTGACGCCTCTTGAAGTCAGAGTAACAAATACAAAAATTATTAATAAAACCAAAGTTAAAAATAAAGATATTGTTATTATGACAAGACAATTATCTACACTATTAGACGCCAGCACCTCAATTGATGATTCTTTAAAAATTACTGCAGATCAATCAAATAATAAAGATTTATCTAATATTTTATACAATATTAGAGAAGATATCATTCAAGGCAAGAGATTGGGTAATTCAATGAAGGCTTATCCGAGGGTTTTTAATAAAACTTATACATCGCTTGTTTCTGCCGGTGATTCATCTGGAAACCTTGACGAGATTTTTGACAATCTTGCTGATTATCTTGAACAATCTGCAGAAATTAAACAAAAAGTGATTTCAGCCTTAACCTACCCGATTATATTAGTAGGTTTTTCTATTTCAGTGATTATTGCATTACTTGCATTTGTTCTCCCCCAAGTTGTTGGGCAATTTATTAAATCTGGTACTGAGTTACCATTATTAACAAAGGGGCTGCTTTTTATTTCTAATAATATTTTATTTATATGTTTGATTTTTATTATTCTTTCAATAGTTGGGTTTTTTCTATATAAAAATTATACAAATTCTAAATTGAACCTTTTAAAAGCTCATAAATTTATATTACGAATCCCTCTAATTGGAAATTTTATATTACTGACTGAAACTGAAAGATTCGCAAGTACTATGACTTTATTGCTTAATTCTGGTATGAATCTTGATGTAGCTTTAGATGAGTCTTCTGAGGTTTTTAATAACCATTATCTAAAAGATCAAATTAGAATTTCAAGAGAAGAGGTTATAGAGGGTAAGGATTTTGTTGGTTCTTTAATAAGAAGTAAGATATTTCCAGATATATTTGTTCAATTAATTTCTAGTGGCTACAAATCAGGAAATTTACCTAAAATGTTCTTAAAGGTATCATCATTTATGAAAAATGAAATTGAGTCTAAGCGCTCAATTTTTCTTTCCTTGCTTGAGCCTATTGTTATTATTGTAATGGGTGGTTTTATAATGATGATAGTCTTAGCTATACTGTTACCTATCATGCAAATGAATACACTTTCGTTGGGTTAAAATATGAAGAAATATAATAAAGGATTTACTCTAATAGAATTAATGGCAGTTTTGGTAATTTTGGGTATTCTTGCAACCATTGTTGTTGTTAATGTATCACCTGTATTTCAAAGGGCCAATCTTGAAAAAATTAAAGCTGACTTTGCTCAGACCTCTAAGGCTCTTGAGTTATATAAATTTAATGAACTTGTTTACCCAAACACATCTCAAGGTCTTGAAGCACTTACAACACCTCACTCTGATCTAAAAAACCCATTTTTATTTCCAGATGGTGGATATATTTCATCTATTCCAAAAGACCCATGGGGTAGGGATTATCTTTATGTTTATCCTCCACAAAAATCTAGAAATTTTGATCTTTATACTCTTGGCGCAGATGGTATAGAAGGTGGAACTGGTGAGGATACTGATATTGGCAACTGGTTACAATAAATCTAAAGGTTTTACTCTTATTGAGTTACTGGTGACTCTAGTCATTATTGGGTTAATGTCATCACTAGTATTTTTAAATTTTTCAACTTTAAATTCAATTGAAGCTAAGGCAAAGTCATTTGAAAAGACTTTTGAATTTTTATCAGAAGAAAGTATAACAACTGGAAATATCATTGGATGGTATGCCAATCCAGATATTGATAAAGCCTATTTCATCTCTTCAAATGGATTAAAGATATCTGATGCATCTATTGATATGCCCTCATCAGGCTATAAAGATTTTATTAACTTTGAAAAAGTTTTCAGATCTTTCGATGGAAATGTTTATGAGATTAATAATGATAGCTCTTTAAAATTTCCATTTCTTATTTTCTATCCATCTGGAGAAAATTCTGGAGGATCTCTAGATATAAAAAGACAAGACTTTATTCAAAGAATAGAAATAAATAAAAATGGAAAAACGGAAGTTAAAAAAATTCAATACTAAAGGCTTTAGTCTCATAGAGGTTGTAGTATCTCTTGTTGTCTTAAGTATTTCTATTCTTGCTATATATCAAGTAATTATCTCTAACACTACTTCTATTATGTACTTAGAAGATAGGTATTTAGCTAAAGAGGTTACCAATAATAGGGTTGCTTTAATAAATACAATGCAAAAACCAAATAACGCAACTAGAAGAACCGGAATAATGAAGATGGGTAATAAAGTTTGGCGATGGGAGGAGGTCATTGAAAAAAATTCATCAAATGAGTTTTTTGAATACGAGATAATTGTTAAGAGAGATGGCGCTAAAAATGCTATATATAAAACAAAGGGTTATATTATCAATGAATAAAGGTTTTACATTGATAGAGGTTCTTGTATCTCTAGTTATACTTAGTTTAATAGGCTTAATTTGCTCACAAATTCTAACATCCGCGCTTGAATCAGAAGAAATATCTACAAATAAACTTAATGAAATAAAAGAACTCAGCCTTACCTCGAGCATTATCAGAAGAGATATAAGGCAAACAGTAAATGTACCTTCTAGAGATTTTTATGGTGATATGCTTCCTGGAACTTTTTATTATGATCAAATATCGAACTCTATAATTTTTAATACTTCTATTAAAAACCTTTCCTTATCATCATCGAATATTAATAGGGTTGAATATTTGCTTGATGATAATTCATTAGTTCGCAAACAATACTTTTCATCAAGTCCTTATAACCAAGATGACCATTCTAGATCTGAGCTAATTAAAGGCTTAGATAATCTTGATTTCTCTTTTATGTATGAGCGTAGATGGCATGACAAATGGCCATTAGATGAAATTACTTCAAAAAAAATACCTACGCTTATAAGAATAGATTTTTCTATTGGCGAAAAAGATTTTTTTTGGTTAATTGACCCTAATATTGATTATGCATACCAAGGATAGGGGTGTAGTCCTTATGTCAGTCCTTCTGATAGTCCTTTTGCTTTCTTCGATTGCGGTAATAATTGGAAATAATTATTTCATTTCTCTTAAAAGAGCGTCTTATCTTGAGTTTCAATCAAATTCATTAAACCTTTTTAAAGGAATGGAGTTTTTAGGTAAGAAAAAGATTAGGCAAGAAATCTCATTTTCTGAAATAATTTCAAAAAATAATTCAATGTTTGTAAATAATATTTTCTTAGAAGATGAGAGGGGATACATTTTTTCTGAAATTTTTGATGCCTCAACATGTTTCAATGTAAATAATTTAGTAAAAAAAAATGAGGATACCTATATCCCAGATCTTAAACACATAGAAGTATTTAAAAAAATTATGGATCATTTGGAGGTTGATCAAAGAGATGTAGTTCAAATGATTGACCAAATAATAGACTGGATTGATGCTGATAATAGACCAAGGAGTTCTGGTCTAGAGGATTATTTCTACACAGGACCATCAAATACAAATCAACAGTTTACAGACAATAGAATGTTTCATTCAAAGGATGAGCTAAAAAATATTCCATCTTTCAGGGGAGAGACTTGGGCAAACCTCTCAGAATATTTATGTGCATACCCTATAAACAATTTTAAAATTAATTTAAACATGTTGTCCAAAGAAGATGGAATTTTATTAAGTGGATTATTTAAAGATCTCTCACTTGATGATGCAAACTATGTTTTGGCAACAATGCCGGACTCTGGTTTTAAAAACATAAATGAAATTTATATTAATTATCAAGACGTTTCATTTGGCGAAGCTTTGGTTGGCATTGACTTCAAATCTAACATCTATATTTTAGAAACAACTTCAAAGGTTGAGTCATTTGAGGCCTCTTCATCAAGCATTATTTATTTTAAAAATAATAATAATGGCTATATTTTATCAAGAAACTATAATGGCATTTAATGATAAATTTTATTGCACAAAGCTCAACTAACTCGATTACAGAAATTGTTTTATACAAGTATGCTGATAACAATTTAATTTACAAAAAAAATATTCAATTATCAGAAATACATGATGAAATAAAAGAAGAGTCAAAATTATTATTTTTAATTCCATCCTCAACTATTTCGTCGTATCCAAATCAAAGCAATGAAGACAAGAACTCTGATGCAGTATTCATATCCAGCATTGAAGATAATATCGTTGAAGATATTTCTGAAATTTTTGTTAAAACCTCAAAAAATAATGGTTTTGTAATTAAAAAAGATTTAATAAATTATCTAAACACAACCTTAAGCTTAGTTAAATCAAGGATTTATATTTATCCAGACTACTCATTGTTTATTAATAAAGAAGACTCAATAGTTATTCATGGTGACTCTGTTATTTTCTCCCATCATGATAGAACAGGTACATCTATAGAAAAATCATATGCAAAAGAATATCTTGAGATTGTTAAAAAGAACAATAAAGATTATAAACCTTCTATAATTTCTTTCGAGTCTGATGATGATGATATATTTGGTAAAGTTGCCTATAAAGATATTGGCTCATACCATCTAAGTTTTCTTAATTCACATCAACAACATACCAATCTCTTTAGTTTTAAGTATTCACTATCAAGTATTTTAAATAAATTGGATTTTACAAAGCTTCAATTAGGATTTCTTTCAGCATCCTTAATAGCAATATTGGTTTTACCAAACTTGATCATTGATAATATAAATAGAAATACTCAGATTTATAAAGATGCCACTTCTGGAATTTTTTCATCTTTATCAACAAAAATAACAAGAGTAATAAACCCACGATCACAAATTGACGCCCTAATTGGTGATACTGTTTCAACTAATAACAAACAAGAACTTCCCAATATTGATTTTATATATCGGCTTGGAGGAAAGTTTGTAAAAAAAATTGATATAGATTTTGAATCTTCAACTGCTCTTATTGACATAGAAAAAATGCCTTCAATGCAGATGTCATTGGTTCTATCAATGGGAGAAAGCTTTGGTGTAAAAATTATTGATCAAAATATCATTGAATCTGGTGACGGTGCCACGGGAACTATAACTATTAACTTTAAAAATGAATAAGCTTTCTTTAAATTTAAATAAAAGGGAAAAAAAACTAGTCTTTGTTGCTATAGGCCTTATAGCTCTTACCTTATTAGTGATTTCAATTAGTTCATTTATAACAGAATACAATCAAACTAAATTTAATTTTATTAAAGCAAAATCTGATTATGAATATGTCAAACAAAAAGTTGAATCTGTTTCTAAAGAGAAAATAACAGAGCTTAACGATGAGGCTGAGATAAATAAATTCTTGTTATTAAACCTACCCAGTAATAATTATTACAACCTCAAAACATCATTTATTGATGGCTCAGTTATAGTTACATTCAATGTAGTTAAATTAGAGGATGGAGTTAATCAAGTTTCTGAAATCTCCAATCTTTTAGAAAAAAACGTTTCAAATTTATCAATTCAAGAGAATGATAAAGGATACAGCTTTATAACAAGTTTCTAAGTTACCTTTCTATAGATATTTTTTTTGAATAAAGCTCATGAAATAATTTTACAGAAGTTGAGTCTGAGACCCCCCATTTAGTTGATTTGATTAATGCAACATCCAAACAATCAATTATTTTTTCAAAAATATCTAAAGCATAATCAATGACATCGGCTCTATCTAAGCCTAAATTATATAATTTAATCTTGTCAGAAGTTGTTTGCTTCTTTAATGCAATTTTTTGATTTTTAAATTCCTTTTTACTAATTTTTTTCTTTTTCGAAATTTGCATAAATGATTTGATATTACCACCCAAACCAACAAGGGTGCCGCAATTTTCCTGCTTTTTTAACCAATTCTCCATTCTTTTCCATTCACTTTGAGAATCCATTTTTAGTAAATTTCTGACTCCGCCTAGTTGAAAAGATTGAATACTAGTTTTTCCATTTTTATATATATAAATTTCTGTGCTTCCACCACCAATATCAACAAAGACTTTGTTTTTTTCATCTTGAGCTTTTGGATGCAATCGAATTAATTGAGCCTCTTGAAGACCTGAAATAATATTTATAGGATGTTCTATTGCATTCTCAACTGTTCTTCTGGCTTGCTCAGAATTAACTGAGTCTCTAAAAGCACTTGTAGCAATAATTTCATACATTTCAATATTATTTTTTAGAAAATAATGTTGATATTTTTTTAGCACTTTAATTAGCTCAATAATTTTTTTTTCAGAAAGCTCTCCTGTATTAAATACTCTTGTTCCAAGCCTAATAGGCGTCCTTATTCCTTCTAAAAAAGTTATTGAAGTTGGGGTTGTATCAAATATCTTAGACTTTATTGAATTTGTTCCTATATCAATGGATGCTATCTTCATTTTAAGTATCGTCGCTATATTTTGTGATAATCATATATTGCTCATATGATAAATTTTCAAATAAAACACCCTCTATTGTGGCTGAGTATCTAGAAATTTTCTCTGACCATTTTAATGGTTTCAAAAGCTTTTTATTTTCATAGTTTGTCTTATCAAGGAGGAACCTCAGCGCTGTAAGACGGGCAATCATCTTATTATTAGAATTTATAGCTATCCAGGGAGAATTTTTGGTTGATGTTTTAGAAAACATCTGTTCTTTATAAGCTGTAAAAACATCCCATTTAGTAACAATTTTTTTATCATTCTCAGATAGTTTCCAATATTTTAATTCGGAGTTCTCTCTTGCATTCATCCTTTTTTTTTGCTGATCTCGCGATAAAGAAAAATAAAATTTAGTAAGTTCAATTCCGGAGCTCATGAGATCATTCTCCCACCCATTAACTCTTTTCATAAAGTGTCTATATTGTTTTTCAGAGCAATATCCCATAACAGGTTCAGTGATCGCTCTTGTGTACCATGAGCGATCTAAAAAAGCTATCTCACCATTCTCTGGAATAACTTTTTGCCATCTTTGAAACCAATGAGATGATTCCCATTTTGATGGAATTCCTAATTGAACATATTTAAAATTTTTTGGAATTAAATATTCATGAAAAAATTTTATTGCTGAACTTTTTCCAGCAGTATCTCTACCTTCAAAAATAATACATAGCTTTCTATTATTTTTAATTACATCCTCTTGCAGTTTAAGCAATTCAATTTGCAGTCGTCTTTTTTCAAGAGAGTATGCCTTTGAGCTCAGTTGTTTGTATTGTGTTTGATCAAGACTTATTAAAGACATTTTTATTTTAGGAATTTAAGTTATAAATTTATATAAATAAATCATCACAAATGATAACATTATCGGGCTTATTAACTAATAGTATTTAGACCTATAACTTAAATGGACGTTCTATTTATTTCGCCTCTAGCCATTCTTATTATTGCATCTGTAATAGGTTTTTTTATGGCTTATGGTATCGGTGCTAATGATGTAGCCAATGCTATGGGCACATCTGTTGGAAGTAAAGCAATTACTTTAAAGCAAGCAATTATCATTGCTGCTATATTTGAATTTTTAGGTGCTTATTTAGCTGGCGGAGAAGTTACTTCAACAATCAGAAAAGGTATTGTTGATCCGCAAATATATGCAGATAATGTAAATATTTTTATTATTGGTATGCTTTCATCGCTTCTAGCTGCCGGTACTTGGTTATATTTAGCTTCAATAAATGGGTGGCCTGTATCAACAACTCATTCGATAGTTGGGGCGATTGTGGGCTTCGTTTTAATATCAAAAGGTGCATCTTATGTGTCTTGGGATACTGTTATTGAAATAGCTTCAAGTTGGGTAACATCTCCTATAATTTCAGGAGTTTTTGCTTTCTTATTGTACTTAAGTGCTAGAAAATTAATTTTAGAACGAACTAATCCTATTCAAGCCTCAATATCAATAATACCAATATATAGTTTTTTTGTAACTGTTGTCATTTCATTAGTTACTGCAAGAAAAGGACTAAAACATGTTGGCATTAACTGGACTGATAATGAGATCTATCTATTCACTATTATTTTAAGCCTACTTGTCTCTATTATTACCGCAATATTTTTAAATAAAAATGCTTCTAAAATTAAAAGCAATGGTGTTGAATCAGCATTTGCTATTTTAATGGTTGTTACTGCTTGTGCTATGGCATTCGCACATGGTTCAAATGATGTTGCAAATGCAATTGGACCTTTGGCAGCAATTGTAAGTGTTGTCTCTTCTGATGGAGTTATCGAGTCTTCATCTTCATTAAACTCATGGGTGCTTTTGCTCGGAGCTGTTGGTATTGTTACCGGGCTAACAATTCTTGGTAAAAATGTTATTAAAACTGTTGGAGAAAAAATAACAAAATTAACTCCAAGTTTGGGATTTTCTGCGAATATGGCAACTGCTACGACTGTAGTTGCTGCAACATACCTTGGGTTTCCTATTTCTACAACTCACACGTTAGTTGGAGGCGTTATAGGCGTTGGTTTAGCAAATGGAGTTGGTGCTTTAGATATCAATTCAATTAAAAAGATTTTTTTATCTTGGATAGTAACAATTCCTGCTGGAGCTATATTTACGATACTTTATTATGTTTTTCTAAGGTTTATTTTTTCAGTATAGTTTTTACTTAATAAAGCTTGATATATATGCAACAGAAGCTCTATGAGCTTCAATTTTTCCAACCTCGTTCAAAGAGCCACTTTCTTTTGTGTTTAAAGAAAATATCGAAATAATAATTTGCGTAATTACTCTAAACACTCCAGACTTATTAAAAATTTCTTCCAGATTAACTCTATAGGATATCTTCGATTCAATTGATTCAGCAAGTTTATTTATTAATTTTGAGTCAATAGGGGGCGATACCGTAGTTTCCAAAATCAATTTTTGAGCATATTTTTTAGAATTAAAATATTCATAGAGAATATTTACACAAATATTTAAAAGATTTGATAGATTTTTGATATCTTCATCAATAATTTTCGTATCTAAATCCATCACACATTCATCTATACATACTTCAATCATAGCAACCTTGATAGAATCTGCTGTAGGAAAAAATTTGTATGTTGATGTTCTCTTCAGGCCTGAGTACTTTGCTAGATTTGCTATTGTTATTTCATCAATATTTTCATTTTCTAAAATTTCAAAACCGGAGTTTATTAGAGAATTTATTCTTAGTTGACTTCTTTTTTGTTTCGCTTTAATGACCATAATTTATTATCGACAATTGTCTACAAATGTAAATGCATTGTTTTAATAAAGTATTCATGTAACACAATTGTCACACAAATTTGAAAGAATTTAACAAGCTTGACTTGTGCAATATATATAGTTCATGCATCTAAATTATGGAAAAATTATGAAAAATTTATTTAATCTGATCTTTTTAATCTCTTTTGCTGTAACCCCAGTTTTTGCGCAAACATCTACAAATGATGAAGAGGTTGAAGAAGTTGTTGTTGTAGGGACGCTTGCTAGTTTAATATCAGCTATTGAGAAACAAAGAAAATCTAACTCTATTGTTTCTGTTGTTGATTCAGATGCTTTAGGTGATTTCCCAGATACTACTGCTGCAGAAGCTATTAGAAGGCTTTCAGGTATTTCTGTTGAAAACGATCAAGGTGAGGGTAGATATGTAAGTATAAGAGGTATGTCTGGCGACTTAAACTCTATAGCTGTAAATGGTGCTCTTATCCCTGCTCCAGAAGGCGGAAGAAAGGTTATGTTAGACGGGTTGCCAACAGAACTACTAGACTCAATTGAAGTTTATAAGTCGCTTACCCCTGACATGGATGCTGATGCTATTGGTGGAAGAATAGAATTTAATACTAAAAGAGCATCAACATTAAAAGAAAAACTATTAAAGTTTAAATTAGATACTTCATATAACGAACAGTCCAAAAATTCAGATAATCCTAAATTTTCATTAACTTATGGTAATAAGATAAATGACACAATGGGACATATTTTAGGTATTACTTATGCCAGTAAACAAATTGTTACATACAACAATGAAACAGGTTTTCCAGGTTGGGAAATTGAAGGTGGTAATAAGACACTAGGCGATGACTGGGAAATGAGATATTACGACTTAACAAGAGAAAGGTTTGGTCTAACCTACGATTTTGATGCCTTAGTGGGAGACGATACTGTTCTTTATGCAAATGTCCTTATAAATGAATACACCGATGATGAGCTCAGATATAAGGATGAGTATGGGAAGTTAAAATTTAGTGAAATAAATGAATCATCTGCAAACATATCTCAAATTAGAAGAGATGCTGAAACAAGAAAAAGAATTGAAGTTAGAAAAATCGAAACATATATACTGGGATTAGAAACTGATCTTGGCGGTTGGTTTACAGAGGCTCAATTTAGTCATTCTTTTGCAGAACAGGATGACACAGATAATGTAGATGTTAAGTTTAGAAGCGAGAAATTAAGCTGTGACCCATGCGGAACTTTTTTCTATAATAATTCGCAAAAAGTAGGCATATTATTCACTCCAGCAGGTCAGTCTCTATGGGATACAGGTATTGGCATTGATGCTTTTGAAGAGGAAGATGATCTAATACAAGATACAGAAGTTGCCTTCAAAATAGACTTTACAAAAGATGGGTTCACTGTTCTTGATAGACCAACAGAAGTTAAATTTGGTTTTAAATATAGCTCAAGAGAAAAAGAAAGAGATAATGAATATTTTGAATGGGATGATGAAACTGTTCCACAAGATCAAGCATACTTTGGTGCAAGGATTCCTTTCAAGTGGCCGTTTGCTGGCCAATCAATGGGTCCAATGGCCGATGCTAGCTTATTGTATCCACTTCAAGGATCTTTTGGGCCTTACATTAGAGGTCAACTAAAAAAAGATTATACAACTGAGGAAGATATTTTTGCGCTTTATGTAATGGGGACACTAGAATATGAGAATGCAATTGTTACAGCAGGAGTTAGGTATGAAGATACTTCTTTCTCAACGGTAGGTTATAACGAAGCAGATAATTTTGCTAAGGTAAATGCTGATAAAGATTATAGTTTCTTTGCTCCAAGTTTTAATCTTAAATACTATGTTTCAGACGATCTAATTGTAAGAGCAGCAATTACAAGATCTCTAGCAAGACCAGGCTTTAGTGAATCAAATACAGTTTCTGAATTTGAAAGAGAAGATGATAATTTATTCAAAGGTTCGATGGGTAACCCGGATCTAGATCCTTATGAATCTAATAATTATGATCTATCTTTAGAGTATTATGGTGAGACTAGATCAGCCTCAATAGGTTACTTCAAAAAAGATATTGAAAATGCTATTTATCCATTAGTAACTTCAGGAGTTTTTAATAATATAAACTTTAGTGAGTTAGAAACTTTTGTTAATACCGGTGATTCAGATGTCTCAGGCTTTGAGATTAATTTTTTCAATGAATTTACACTACTTCCTGAGCCATTTGATGGGCTTTTTATATCTGCAAATCTTACATTAACTGATGGTGAGAGTACTCTAGAAACAGATAATGGAAATGTCACATTCCCATTTAGAAAGCTATCTGAAACATCTAAAAATATCTCTGTCGGATACAACAAGAATAAAATTGATGCAAGGCTATCCTATGTTTCAAGGAGCCCCTATCTAGACTACCTTGCTGACGAGGGTGACTCAGCATCTGTTCAAGAAGACCTATCAGTTTCAAATATAAGGTATACAGATGATCATGCGCAGCTAGATTTTAATATTAAATATAAATATACAGATAATTTAAGCATTAAATTTGAAATATCTAATATAACTGATGAACCTGAATTTTATTACTGGGGATTTTCTGACCGCCTTTCTCAATATGATGAATATGGGACCACTTATAGCGTAGGCATAAGATATAATCTTTAATATTATTAATAAACACTTCAAAGGGCTATTTAGCCCTTTGAAAAACTAACACTATTATGAAACTATACTCCTTTATTGCTGCAATATTTATTTCTTTGAATGCCTTCTCGTATAACGATGTTGATAAAAAAGTAAAAGTTGTAAAGCCAATATATGAAACGCCACAGGTTATTTCCAAGGGTGATGCTGCTGATGATCCAGCAATATGGCTTAATCAAACCAATCCATCAAAATCATTAATTTTTGGGACTGATAAAAGGAGTGGTATATATACCTACAACCTTAATGGAGATAAAATTAATTATGTTGAGCTTGGTGATATCAACAATATTGATACAAGAACAATCAATGTAACAGATGATGACGGACTTGAGCTTGGACCTTATTCCTTTATTTTTGCATCAAACAGAACGCTTAATACACTTGATGTATGGGTATTCTCTGATGCTAATATAAACTTGGCACTTAAAAATAATAATTTTACACTCCCAAAGAAGCCTTACATAAGATCTAAATCAAATGTTGAAGTTTATGGTGTGTGCGGGGGTTATGATAGTACATTTGGTTTAATAGCATTTCTTACTGCTGATGGAAGCTCTGATGTTGAGTTGTGGAGTTATAATTCATTAGGACTCACCTTACTTGCGACTTTTAAAAATGCCAACGCTATTCAATCTGAAGGGTGTGTATATGATGATGAGAATAGGACACTATTTATTTCAGAAGAACAGGACAGAGGAATCCTCAGAGCATACATTATTAATGATGAATTAGATTTTAGTTCACCGTCTGTGATTGATAATAGATCAGGACTAATTAATGGAGATCCGGAAGGAGTAACACTATACAAAACTTCTAAAAAAGAGGGATATGTTATTGTATCTTCCCAGGGAGATGACACATTTAATTTGTATAATAGGTTATCACCTCACGAGTATATTGGCAGCTTCAAAATTGGTCATTCAAAAGACATTGATGGTGTTACAGACACAGATGGGATATCTGCAATTAACTTTAACTTAAATAAAGATTTTAGCAGTGGGTTATTTGTAGCTCAGGATGGAACTAATGACGGTAAATCAAAAGTTAAAAGACAAAACTTTAAGCTTGTATCATTTGAAGAAATCTTAAAATCATTAGATCTTTAATTTATTAATAAATTTAATTAAATCTTCAGCAAGATCTATTGGTCTTTCCATTGCTGCAAAATGCCCACCTTCATAGACATTCCACTGAACAATATTGTAGATATTTTCTGCCCATATTCGTGGTGGAATCATAATATCATTTTTAAATATTGCACCTGCAGTAGGCTGCTTTACTTTATTGAAAGAGAAACCAAGTCCATTATTCTCTTTGTATAGTCTAGCGGATGAGGCTCCAGATTCAGTAAACCAATATAAGGATATGATAGAGAGTAATTCATCAATACTAATGACAATATCTTTGTTCCCATCCTCAAACCATCCATAAAATTTTTCACTAATCCATGCAGCTAGTCCTGCTGGCGAGTCATTAAGCAAATAACCTATTGTTTGCGGTTTAGTTTTTTGAATTTCATAATATCCATAGCCTTGAGCTTTATATTTTTCAAAGTTATCTAATAATTTAATCTCTTGATCTGTTACACCTTGCATTGGCTCTTTATCTGGAGGGAAGGCAATCACTAAATTTAAATGCAAACCAATACAATTGTCTGGATACAGATCAGCCATCCATTTGCTTACAGTTGCTCCCCAATCTCCACCTTGAGCAATATATTTTTCATATCCAAGCTCCACCATTAAGCTGTTTTGAATTCGTGCAATTGCTTCCGAGTCAGTACCCCTACTTTTAGGTTTTGAAGAAAATCCAAATCCAGGTAGAGAAGGGCAAACAATATTAAAGTCTTCATTGGATTCATCTCTTAGATATTTAATAACTTTAATAAATTCTTGAATACTTCCTGGCCAGCCGTGAGTAAGTATTAAATTTTTTGCATTAGGATTATTGGATCTACTATGAAGAAAATGAATATGCCCCCCATCATATTGAAACTTAAAGCTTCCTATCTCATTTAAGATTTTTTCTTGTTCTCTCCAATCAAAATCGTTCTGCCAATACCTGCATAACTCTTTTAAAAAATTTAAATTAGTGCCGTCACTCCAATTATCGTTATCGTCAATTTCATCAGCCCACCTTGTGAGTTCTAATTTTTTCTTGAGATTATCAATTTCAATTTGTGGAACATTAATAATGTATTCTTCTATCATGTTGAGTGAAAAATTAAACTAATAAGATAATAGTTTTAATTAATTTTTAAAACAACGTAAAATTTAAGTATGGATGTAAGTAAATTAGAATTATTCTTATCAACAAATGCTGAATATGCCTGGTTGGTTGTATTATTCTTTGCGTTTTTAGAGTCATTTATTATTTCTGGGGCTATCGTGTCAAGCGCAATACTATTCTCAATTTGTATATTTTTGTATAACGCTGATGTATTGTCTTTGTATCTTATGGTTCCGATGGCAATTATTGGTGCCCATTTGGGTGACATGAGCGGCTTCTTTTTTGGGAAAACACTGGGACCAAATCTTTTATCAACTAAGTTTTTTCAAAAAAGGAAAAAACTTATTTCTAGATCACAAGATTTTCTTGAAAAGCGTGGACCATACGCAGTGGTAATTGGAAGATTTATTCCCGCAGTAAGACCAATAGTTCCATTTCTATTAGGTGTGTCTGGTCTAAAAGCGTTAAAATTTTATCTATCAGATTTAATTGCATGCTTGTTATGGGGTTTAGCGTTAGGAGTTTTAGTAACAGGTGTTGGTTCAATATTTAGTTAGGAGGTTATTATGGTTAGTATTTTTATTTTAGTAGTTAGCTCAATAGCAATCATTTTTTTACTCTCACGTCTTATAAAGATGAAACAAGAGGGTAAGCTTCTCCAAACCCTAAGAGATTTGTTAATAATATTTTTAGCATTAGTTATGACCGCAGTTATTTTTTACATTGGGTATAGAGCCTTGAGAGGATTTATCTAATACCCATGGAGTCCACATTATTTGAAAAAATTATAAATAGAGATATTCCTGCAGAAATTATATTTGAAGACGAGCAAAGTATTGTTATCAAAGATATAGCCCCGCAGGCCCCAACTCATCTTTTGATTATTCCTAAAAAACCTATAAAAATGATCTCTGCTGCCTCAGATGACGATGGTCAAATTCTTGGTCATTTGCTATTAGTTGCAAAAAAAGTAGCTAAAGACCTTGATCTAGAGGAGGCTTTTAGACTAGTTATTAATAATGGAGCCAAGGCAGGTCAAAGTGTTTTTCATCTCCATGTTCACTTGCTTGCAGGCAGACCAATGAATTGGCCTCCCGGCTAATTAAAGAAAACAGCTGCAGCTACACCAAGCACAAATACTACAAACCCGATACCGAAAATAAATAATGCCCCGTATTTGATTGTTTCACTATCTTGCATAATTAACCCCCTAATTAATTAATTAAAATATATTAAATCTTTTAATTTATTACAAGATATATTTTTGATATAGAATGAGCATATCCAATAACACATATATGAAAAGTGATATCTAAATCCAAAACTAAATTTTCTCGTCAAGTCAAAGCATGGATTGCCTATGACTTTGGAATGTCTGCTTTTGTAACAACTGTATTAGCAGCATTCTTTCCTATCTTTTATTTAGATTTTTGGGCTGCTAATGTAGAGAGAATTGATGCTACCTCATATCAATCTTTCGCGCTTGCAGCATCAAATATTGTTTTGCTTTTTACTGCACCTTTAATTGGTTCATATTCAGATATCTCAAATAGCACCAAATCATTATTTAGATCATTTATGTTATTAGGAGTGATCTGTGTAGCAATGTTATTTTTTATTCAATCTGGCTCATGGATGTATGCGTTAGTTTTTTATGCATTGGCAAATTATTTTTTCTCTGCATCCCTTGTTCTATATGACAAAATATTGATATTAATAGCATCACCAGATCTATTTTCTAAAATTTCAGGATATGGATATGCCTGGGGGTATTTGGGTGGAGGAATTCTATTTCTAATAAATGCTTTAATGACTCTCTATCCAAGTTCATTTGGATTAGAATCTCAAAGCGATGCAATTCGATGGTCCTTCTTATCTGTATCTGTTTGGTGGCTAGTATTTACAATACCTTTGTTAATAACCTATAAAGATAGCCCGATTAATAATCAGGAAATTTCAAAATATAAAAAAATACTTCAATCTTTCAATAGATTAATAAATACCTTTAAAGAAATTTCTAAGTACAAAAAAGCTTTTATATTTCTTCTTGCATTCTTTTTATATATCGATGGTGTTCATACTGTAATGTATCTTGCATCCACTTTTGCAAAAAATCTTGGGCTTGATAATAGTTCAATAATTATTGGTTTAATAATTGTTCAGTTTGTGGCATTTCCTGCAACTATCATGTGGTCTCATATTGGAGAGAGGAGTGGAGACTTCTTTGTAATTTCTTTTTCAATAATACTTTATATAGCTATTATATTATTTACTACTCAACTCTCATCAGCTATTGAATTTTATCTAATGGCTGCATCAGTTGGATCTGTACAAGGCGGAATTCAAGCAAGCTCTAGAGGTTACTTTGCTAAAATAATTCCTCAAGATAAAGCAGGAGAATTTTTTGGTCTTTTCAATACTTTTGGCAAGGCTGGGGCCTTTGTAGGCCCGCTTTTAGTTGGGTTTTTCTTATTATATTTTCAAGACATAACAATGGCACTTCTTCCAATCATAATGCTATTCATTTTTGGTGGATTACTTTTAATTAAGGCTAGATAAATGAAACTTTTGAGCAAAGAATCAATTATTTTTTATAGTATTCTTGGTGCTATTACAGCATTTGTAATTGCTCCTTTTATTAGAAGCTTAATAGATTTAGATTGGAGGCTTGAGATCCTAATAACTACATCGATAATTATTCCAATTTATATAATTGCTAAGCGAGTATTAGTAAAGTTTATTCTGAAGGATTCTGCTTAAGAATATTAAATAAAGCTTTTGGCTTATCAGTAATTATTCCATCAACTTCTAATTCTATAAGCTTTTTCATTTCTTCTGGCTCGTTAATAGTCCAAACAATAATTTTAAGATCTTTTGACTGTACAAAATTTACAAATCTTTTGGTAACCAGCTTTATGCCGTATTGATAAATAGGTATTTGCAGACAGTCTCCAGGAACCTTTCTTTTGTAAAGACCAAAACTGGCAAGTAATAATTTTAAAACCTCTTTTGGACCCATTGAGATACAAATATTAGGATATTTATTTCTTACTGTTTCGAGTCGCTTGCTGCTAAAGCTTGCAATACATACTCTATCCTCTGCTTTAAGATCATAAATAACTTTTAGAGCTGGCAAAGCAACCTCATCTGTTTTTACATCTATTTGAAAATGCGTCTCTGGAAATCTAAGTAAAACCTCTTCAAGCAAAGGAATTTTATGATTATTGAAGAGTTTTATTTCATCTATCTCTGAGCTGTGAAGATCATTAAAGATTTTATTGATACCTACCAATCTATTCAAATCCTCATCATGAAAGATATATGGCTTACCATCTGAAGATAGCTGAACATCTGTTTCAATATAGTTACAGCCAAGAGATGTAGAGTATTCAAAAGACTCAATCGTATTCTCCGATGACTCAATAGATCCACCTCTATGCGCTAATACCTCTAATCCAGAATAATTAAGATATGATTTCATTGAGCGATATTGTAAACATATTTAATGTAAAATACATTTTTAGTAAATTTATCTTAGTATGAATAAATTTGATTCTATAAGGCCATACAATGATTCTGAAGTGCGACCAGTTCTTAAAGAGCTTGTAAAGAATCGAGAATTACAAGATATATTTTTTAAATCATCACCCATTTTCTCCAAGTTCCCATTCATACCCTTCAAAAGATTCTGGCTAGAAAAGTCATTAAATGCAAAGACAAAGAACATTAATAATATTGCAGATTATCAAAAGATTTTTGAGACCCTGGTAGACAATGTAATTAAAGAATCAATTGATGAATTTAAGGTTTTTGGGATAGAAAATCTTAATAAAAATGATGCATATATTTTTGTATCTAATCATAGGGACATAACTCTTGATTCAGCCTTATTAAATTATTCTCTTCATAGAAATAACTTTAAAACTACTAATAATGCAGTGGGTAATAACTTAATGGAGGAGAGGTGGGCGTCTGATCTAATGAGATTAAATAAAAGTTTTATTATTGATAGGGGTGGTAAATCAAAGAGAGAAATCTACAAAAGTTTAAATCTTGTTTCGGAATTTATCTTTAATCAAGTCAATGAATGCTCTGAGTCAGTATGGATTGCTCAAAAACAAGGCAGAGCAAAAGACGGTATAGATATTACAGATCCATCTGTTTTAAAGATGATTCATTTATTTTCTCGAAAAGATATGAATATTGGTAACTGTTTAAATAAATTAAAAGTCATACCAGTTGCTATATCTTATGAATATGACCCAAATGATCTTATAAAAGCTAGGGAAGTTTTTGCATCAATTAACAATACTTTATATAAGAAAGCAGATGGCGAGGATTTAAAAAGTATTGCAGATGGTATCAGTAAAAATAAAGGTAATGTATGTCTTAATATAGGTAAAGAAATTAGATTTGATTCTGAGAGCTATGAAGAATGCGCTGATATTATTACAAAAAAAATAAACGAGCTTTATAGCAACCATCCAACAAACCATGCAGCAAAAAACTTGCTATCTAATAGAAATTATATTTCTCAAGAACACCAGAAGGCTGTTGAATATCTTAATAAACAGATGTCGCACATCCCTGATGAAATGCACGACATATATTTAAAACAGTACTCTAATTCTTTATAAATTATATCCTTGTTCGTTGTGAAGGCTTACGTCTAGTCCTTCCTCTTCTTCCTCTTTTGTGACTCTAATATCAACAAAGATATTTAAGATTTTTAAGATTACGTATGTTGCTATTCCAGTCCATGCACAAATAACAAGTATTCCTTCTAATTGGATTAAAAGTTGAGTAATAGGGGCATTGTCAAATCCTGTTGAGCCATTACCTAAAAAGCCTCCAGGAGTTCCAACGAGGCTTAACATTATTATGCCTAATATTCCGCCAACACCGTGAACTGGGAAAACATCTAGCGAGTCATCTACTTTAAAGTATGACTTCACAAGCTGGGTTGCATAGAAACAAATAGAGCCAGCTAAAACACCAATTAACATTGCTCCTGCAGGTCCAACAGTGCCTGAGGCTGGAGTAATTGTAGCTAGACCAGCAACCATACCTGTAGCAATACCTACGATTGTGGCTTTTCCTGATTTAAACCACTCAATTGCCATCCATGTTAGTGCGCCAAGAGCTGCACTAATATGTGTAACTAGCATAGCCATTCCGGCATTACCATCAGCTGCTACAGCACTTCCGGCATTAAATCCAAACCATCCCACCCAAAGCATTGATGCACCAATCATAACCATAGTTCTATTATGAGGTGGCATAGGCTTTTCAAGAAAACCATCTCTTTTTCCTAGATATATTGCTATAACTAATGCTCCAATACCGCAAGTGGCATGAACAACTAGACCTCCAGCAAAATCAATAACTCCTTTGTTAGCTAAATATCCACCACCCCAGACCATATGACAAGCAGGGAGGTAAACTAAAGTAAACCAAGCTATCGAAAATAAGCACATAGCTCCAAATTTCATTCTTTCTGCAAAAGCACCAACAACAAGTGCAGGAGTTATAATTGCAAATGTCATTTGGAATGTAATAAATACTGTCTCAGGCAGAGTTCCTGAAAGTGAATCTCGACCTATGTTATTTAAAAATAATGAACTAAGATCACCTATAAAGGCACCATTACCTTTAAATGCTAGGCTGTAACCATACACAACCCAACATACAGATATTAGGCATGCAATTGCAAAACACTGCATTAACACTGATAACACATTTTTTGTTCTTACAAGGCCGCCATAAAATAAAGCCAAGCCCGGAAGTGTCATAAATAATACCAATGCAGTTGAAGTTAAAATCCATGCTGTATCACCTGTATCGGCACCAGCAAAAGTGTTTGGCACAAAGAATGCCAGTAGTAAAAAAACTATATTTCGATTAAACATTATTACTCCTATATGTAATGCCTAATTACATGCAATTTTAATGCCGTAAAATTTACATTAATTTGATCAGAAGTAGTGCAGAAAGTGAAAAGAGCTATCAGGGAGATAGCTCTTTTCTGAGGAAAGGCTTAGTTACATATAGGGGGGAAACGTAAGCCTTATAAAAAGTTATTTAAATTCTGGATAAGCTTCCACACCTATCTCAGAAACATCTAATCCAACGTATTGTTCTTCATCACTAGCTCGTATTGGAAGAACTGCATTGATAACAGATATGGCTGCTAAACTAGCAACAAATGTAAATCCTGCAATTGAAATAACACCAATAAACTGAGAGAAGAAAGATGCATCAGATGTTAATGGCACAACCATTACACCTAAAATACCTACAATACCGTGGGCTGATATAGCTCCTACTGGATCATCTATCTTTAATTTATTATCAAAGAATAGAATAGAGAAGTACACAAGAGCTCCACCAGCAGCACCGATTAAAACAGCTGCTCCAGCTGAAGGTGCGCTAGGGCCTGCTGTGATTGCAACTAATCCTGCAATAGCGCCATTCATAGCCATTGTTACATCCATCTTACCTGTTCTGATTAAACTAATAAGAATTGCAGCAACAACACCACCTGATGCAGCCATATTTGTATTAAGAAAAACTTGGCTAACAGCAATTGCTGAAGCTTCTGTACTTACTATAAGCTCTGAACCACCATTAAATCCAAACCAACCTAACCATAATATCCATACACCTAATGCGGCCATTGGTATATTTGATCCTGGCATTGGTAGAGATGATCCATCATCAGCATATTTGCCTTTTCTAGGTCCCAAAACTAAAGCTACCGCCAAAGCTGCAGCAGCACCACATAAATGCACTGTACCTGAACCTGCGTAATCTGAATAACCTAGCTCACTTAAGAAACCGCCACCCCAGTTCCAATATCCTTGGATAGGATAGATGAAACCTGTAAGGACAACAGCAAATAAGAAGAAAGGTACTAACTTCATTCTACCAGCCACAGCTCCTGAAACAATTGACATAGCAGTTGCTACAAAGACTACTTGGAAGAAGAAATCAGCCTGTTGAGAGTAATCCATTCCATAAGGAATACCAATTTCTTCATTGGGTAATGACGTTGATAGTCCTACAGATGTTCCTATTGCAGGAATTATCCCATCAAGTAAAGCGCCACTTGGGTACATTAAAACAAACCCACATACTAAGTACATAATACAAGCTATAGAATATAGACCTATATTTTTCGTTACGATTTCTGATACATCTTTCTTTTGAACAAGTCCTGCTTCAAGCATGGTAAAACCAGCAGCCATAAACATGACAAGAGCTCCAGCCATTACGGCATAAAATGTATCTAATGCGAATGCAATTTCCATTATTTACTCCTTATATTGCTTCAGAACCGGTTTCACCAGTTCTAATTCTGATTACTTCATCAAGAGATGAAACAAATATTTTTCCATCACCAATTTTTCCAGTCTGAGCAGAAGTAGAAATAGTTTCAGTTATTAAAGCCACTTCATCATCTTTTGCTAAAACTTCTAATTTAATTTTTGGTAATGTATCAACTGCATACTCAGCGCCTCTATACATTTCTGTATGGCCTTTCTGCCTTCCGTAACCTTTCACTTCAGAAATAGTTAGACCCTGAATGCCTGCATTCACAAGGGCCTCTCTAACTTCCTGAAGTTTAAAAGGTTTAATTATTGCTGTTACTAATTTCATAATAGGGGGGTATGAATATTAGAGACTAGCAGATACTGAGAATACTAATGCGTCTTCATCAGCACCGTATCCTTCATCGGAAAAATCAGTGTATGCAACTGCACAATCATATGAGCCACATGCAAAACCTTTTGAAATAATGAAATTATTTCCATATTCATCATATTCACCATAAGCAAAATCAACACCTGCAAGTGAATATGAAACTTCTGTATAGTCAGGAGCTCCATCTTGACCTAGTGCAAAAGTAAGACCTAAGTCGCCATAGCTTAAACCAACTACAATTTCTTCAAAATCTAATCCTTCAGTGTTATCAGGATAATCAAATGCAACATATCCCAAATCAACACCAACACCACCTAACTCAAAGCCATACCCAAAGTAGTAATCAAGTTCACTACCAGCACCGTCATTAAAGTTCACATTTGAACCCCAAATACCAGCATAGAAACCACTTTCAGCCTCATAGTCAAAACCACCTTGAATAGCTGGACCATCAGATTGAGTCATTCCTCTCCAAATATAGTCAGATGCAAAACTAACATTTGCACTAACACTAGCGAAAGTAGGTAATGAAATTAGACCTACAAGTAATAATAATTTTTTCATTTTTTACTCCTTAATATGAAAATAATTAATGTTCACTGATACATAATGCAATTTTTATGCCAAAACTAATGATTTCATCGATATGATATTTATATATAATGATTTAATTAATAAAACTGAGGCTTGATATGGAAATAAATAATAATGTAGCGGCGGTAACCGGTGGTGCATCTGGATTAGGAAGGGCAGCTGTAGAGCACTTCGTATCTAATGGAGCAAAGGTAGCAATTTTGGATATTAATGATGAAAAAGCTGCTGAGGTTATTGATTTACTTGGTGCTGATAATGTTTCCTATATTAAAACTAACGTTATGGAAGAGGAGTCAGTAATAGAAGCAGTTAAAACAATAAAAGATACATACGGTAAATTAAATTTTGTTGTTAATTGTGCTGGTACTGGATACGGTGCAAGAATTCTTGGAAAAAAAGGCCCACATCCTCTAGATATATTTAAATTTATTATTGACCTTAATCTTGTTGGTACCTTTAATGTAATGAGATTATGTGCAGAGCTAATTGATGAAAATGATCCTGATAAAGAAGGGGAGAAAGGTGTAATTATAAATACTGCTTCAATAGCAGGGTACGAAGGTCAAATTGGTCAAAGTGCATATAGCGCATCTAAAGCAGGAGTGATTGGCTTAACCTTGACCGCAGCTAGAGACTTAGCAAGACATGGTATTAGGGTATGTACAATTGCACCAGGCATTTTTGATACGCCATTAATGAGCTTAGCAAAAGAAGAAAACAAAAAAGCCTTATTAGAAACTACGCAATTCCCTCATAGATTTGGTAAAACAAAAGAGTTTGGTCAGTTGGCTGGCCACATTGTTGAGAATAGCTATCTCAATGGAGAAACAATCAGATTAGATTCTGCAATGAGAATGGGCGCGCAATAATTTATTGATTTGCAACCCAGAATGTTGCGGCTATAACTAGCACTATAATTAAAAAAGTAATTACTTTTGCATCTGATTTGCTATCTTCATTAGCTTCTTTATTCTCATAATATTTTTCAAAATCATCACTCATATTTATTCTCCATGTTTAATAACAACTCTACCAATTTGCTTGCCTTCCAAGATTTTAGATATTTCAGGCTCTATATTTTTCAACTCAACAATCCTGGATTGTTTGCTTAATGAAACAAACCAATCAGAGGATAATAATCCCCATAATTCTTTTTTTAATTCAATATCTGACTCAGCTGAATCAATACCAAACAATGATACGCCACGTAAAATAAAAGGAAAAACTGATGATGTAAATTTTGCACCTGCAACATTACCACAACAAGATACAGCCCCTCCATTATTTATCATAGATAGCATTTTGGATAAAACATCACCTCCAACTGTATCAATCCCACCTGCATAAAAGGCTTTGTCTAGTGGTCTTACACCTGATTCCATAAAAGCATTTCTATCAATAATTTCCTTTGCACCCATTTCTGTTAGCACAATATTTTCAGAAGCTTTGCCTGTAAGAGCATGCACCTCAAAGTTTAATTTATTTAGTATATTTACCGCTACAGAACCAACACCACCTGTTGCTCCAGATACTAAAATAGGAAGATCATTTTTTACTTTCGCCTCAAGAAGCTTTTTCACACAAGCTGCGGCTGTAAGTCCAGCTGTTCCAATCTCCATAACCTGGAGTAATGATAAGCCAGATGGAATTTTGACTATCCAGTTTTCAGGAACATTAATAATTTCACCAAAACCACCGTTAACAGACATGCCCATTTTGTATCCAGTAACAACTACCATGTCACCTTCACTGAAAAAATCTGATTTACTTTCAATTACTTCACCCGCAGAGTCAATACCAGGGGTAAATGGATATTCTTTAACAACACCTTTCACACCAGTAGCTGCAAGAGCATCTTTATAATTTAATGATGAATAATGAACCTTTATAAGAACTTTACCATTTTCCGATTCCGGTTTTTGTAATTGAGTAATTGATCCTTCAAAACCATTTTCAGTTTCAACTACTTGATATGCGGAATAATTCATTGATTAGTCAGCTAAATACTTTTCAGCATCTAGAGCAGCCATACAGCCTGAACCAGCTGAAGTTACAGCTTGTCTGTAGATTTGATCTGATACATCGCCAGCAGCAAAGACACCTTTTATAGATGTTTCTGTAGCATTACCCTCTGTACCAGAATTAATTTTTAAATAACCATTATCCATTTCTAGCTGACCATCAAAAATATCGGTATTGGGTTTATGTCCAATCGCAATGAAAACTCCATGAACAGGTATATTTACATTACCATCTACTTTTGAAAGTATTACTCCATTTACACCCATGTTGTCACCAACAACCTCATTAAGCTCAGAATTCCAATGTATTTCTACTTTCCCATCTTTTTCTTCGTTAAAGAGTCTATCTTGTAAGATTTTTTCAGCCCTTAATTGATCTCTTCTATGAACCAAGTGAACTTTAGAGCATATTCTTGAAAGATATAAAGCCTCTTCTACAGCAGTGTTGCCTCCACCTACAACTACTACTTCTTGATCTCTATAAAAGAAACCATCACATGTAGCACATGCAGAAACACCTTTACCTAGAAATTCTTGCTCGCTTGGTAATCCAAGGTACATAGCACTTGCCCCAGTAGAAATAATTAAAGAGTCACAGCTATATTCATTAGAACCACTAAGTTTAAAGGGCTTATCAGATAGGTCTACAGAAGTAATATGATCATTAATAATTTCTACATCAAACTTTAGTGCATGTTCTTTCATTCTAACCATCAAGTCAGGGCCTTGAAGATCGTTACTATCCCCAGGCCAGTTTTCAACATCAGTTGTGGTTGTTAACTGTCCTCCTTCTTGAGCACCGCTAATAAGAACTGGGTTCAATCCAGCTCTAGCTGCATAAATACCAGCTGAATAACCTGCTGGACCTGAACCTAGTATGATTAATTTGTTGTGATTTGTTGACATGGTGGCATTATAATTGAATATTAATTAAATGTGATTGATAAATGGTTATAATTTAAAATACTTGGATACTATCTATAAAAAATGCTTACACCATATATTAAAAACACGCTTTTAAATTTTTTTAGTTATTTTTTAATAGGCTTATCCCTATATATTCTAATTGTTCTTGTTTCTTATAATCCATCCGATTCAGGTTTTTTTAATACTAATTCTTCAGATACCGTTTTTAATTTAGGTGGTCCTCTAGGAGCAAAGATATCAGATTTTCTATTTACTCTTATTGGTTATTCTTCATATGGCCTTTTAATAATAGGTTGTGTCTGGTCTGGACAAATTATTTTTCTTAAGAACAAGTACAATTCATTGCCAAAAGTTATTGTTAGGTTAACCAGCTCAATAATTCTTTTGTTAAGCATCTCATCGATCTTAGAATTTTATAATTCAGGTATAGCTGGGGGCGTCACAGGGAAGATCCTGTTTCAGTTTTTATCATCAAGCATTGGAGCTGTTGGCGCATTAATATTTTTTGTTTTATTCATAATTCCATCTTCTGCAAACGCATTTAATTTTTCTTGGTTAATTGCATTGCAAAAGCTTGGAGAATTAATATTAATGATCTCTGCATCAATATTCTCTATAGGTAAATTCATAGCCAACAATTTAAAACTTAATGTATTTAAGCTATTTGGTTATCTTAAAAATTTAGTGAGTTCACTTAATGATGTTCGAGAAGCTAAAAAAGTTAAGCCCAAAAAAGATCCAAAATCTAAAAAAATTCTATTTGAAAGCAATAAAAAAGAACCCACTCCTTCAAAACAGCAAGAAATTAAAACTGAAACAAAATTAAAAGAAGTAGACACTCCAGCCCAAGATCAAATTAATGCTGTTGAAAAGAAAACAAAGATGCCAAGCACTCAATTATTAGATAGAGCCCTTGATGATGGGTCTTCTTTATCAGAAGCAGAATTAAATGAATTGGCTTTGTTACTAGAAACAAAACTTGAAGAGTTTGGAATAGAGGCTACTGTTGAGACTGTTCTTCCTGGACCAGTTGTTACACGTTTTGAAATACAGCCCGCACCTGGAACAAAAGCAAGCAAAATCACAAACATTGCTCAGGATATAGCAAGATCATTATCAGTTAGTTCTGTTCGGGTTGTCGAGGTAATTGAGGGCAAGTCAGTTGTTGGTATTGAAATACCAAATACCAACAGGAAAATGGTTAGGCTTACAGAAATTCTTTCATCAAATGCTTTTAAGACTTCTACCTCTAACTTAACTCTAGCGCTTGGACATGATATTGCAGGCAAACCTGTAGTTGTTGATCTTGCAAAAATGCCACATTTACTTGTTGCTGGTACAACAGGTTCTGGTAAGTCTGTTGGTGTAAATGCGATGTTATTGAGCTTGTTATTTAAATCTGATCCAAAGGACGTTAGGTTGATTTTAATTGATCCAAAAATGCTTGAACTTTCAGTCTATGATGGTATTCCTCATCTACTAACACCTGTAATTACTGATATGACTGATGCTTCAAATGGTTTGCGTTGGTGTGTAGTTGAAATGGATAGAAGATATAAACTAATGTCATTAATGGGAGTCAGAAACCTCGCTGGTTTTAATAAAAAAATTAAAGAGGCTGCTGATAACGGAAAGCAAATACTGAATCCACTATTAGAAGGTCAAGAAGAATACTTAGAGGAACTTCCATCAATAGTTGTTGTTGTAGATGAATTTGCAGATATGATGATGTTAGTTGGTAAGAAAGTTGAGCATTTAATTGCAAGAATTGCGCAAAAGGCAAGGGCTGCTGGTATTCATCTTATACTTGCAACTCAAAGGCCTTCTGTTGATGTTATAACAGGTCTCATTAAAGCAAACATTCCAACTAGAATAGGTTTTCAGGTTTCATCAAAAATTGATTCTAGGACAATTATCGATCAAGGTGGTGCTGAACAACTCCTTGGATATGGTGATATGTTGTATTTGCCTCCAGGTGTTGGTGTTCCAATAAGAGTTCATGGAGCATTTGTAGGTGATGATGAGGTTCATAGAGTTGTTAATGATTGGAAATCTAGAGCTGAACCTGATTATATTGATAGCATTGTTAACGATGCTCAAGACACTGGACCAATTCCAGGCTGGAGTGGTTCAGATAGTTCTAGTGGTTCTACTGAGGATTCTGATGAGCTTTATGACGAGGCAGTTAACTTTGTAATAGAGTCAAGAAGGGCATCAATATCTGCTGTTCAGAGAAAATTGAGAATTGGTTATAACAGAGCGGCAAGACTGATCGAAGCTATGGAAGAGGCTGGTCTTGTGTCTGAAATGAGTTCGAATGGATCAAGAGAAGTGCTAGTTCCTAAAAGGTAAATACTAAATGCATAAGAAGATTTTTTTAATTTTCCTTCTTTTTGGAGATCTTCAAGCTTCTTTATCAGATGTTAATAATTTATTATTTAGTGAAGATGTCAATTTTGTTCATACATCAACTAATGAGTCTTTAACTAAATCGGTCATCTCAAACGGAAATATCATAAGACAATCCGAACTTATTACAGTTAACGTTATTGAGCCATATAAAGAACAATATATTATCGATAATATAAATATCAAAATTATCGATAAAGATTTTGATCAAGAATCATCTTATGAGATAGCATCTCTTCCAAATAATGATCTTATATCTATTTTAAAAAATGGTTTTAAAAATGATGATTTAAAAGAATTAAATGACAATGTTTTTAAGGTTAAAAACACATCTCAGTCTATTTTATTAAAGGACATAACCGAAAAATCTTTTTCAATTATGTATTTAGATAACTTAAATATATTAAATACAATAACTTTTAATAAGGTTCAGGGGTGAATATTCTGCTAATCGGAATTGGCGGTGGTTTTGGTGCTATCACTCGTTATTTTTTTTCAATTTTAGTATCTAAGTTTGATGAATCTGCTTTTCCTTTTGCTACCTTTACAGTAAACATAATAGGGTGTTTTATAGTTGGTTATATCATTGCAGCTGGGTTGAATTCAAAGGACTTCATTAATAATTTTTTTGTAATAGGGTTTTTAGGCTCTTTCACAACCATGTCTGCATTTTCTAATCAGACTTTGGAATTATTTTCATCTAATCAGCCATTTATAGGTTTCTTATATATAATATCGACTATTGCATTCACACTGGTTGCAACATATTTAGGTTTAATACTTGGTAGATAAATGATTGATGTAAAGCTTTTAAGAGATACTCCAAACGAGGTAAAAGACAGCCTTAAATCAAGAGGCTACGATCTCAATATTTCTTATTTTAATGAACTTGATGAAATTAGGAAGGTTCTCCAGGTTGAAGTAGAGCAGCTTCAATCTCAAAGAAAAAATCTATCAGCTAAATTTGGTAAGGCCAAAGCCAGCGGTCAAGATGTTAATGATCTTAAATTAGAAGTTGATAAAGTTAATTCTGACCTCAAGGATAAAGATGATAAATTACAAAATCTATTAGCAGATATAAATAATTTTTTACTTGATATACCAAACATACCAAGATCAGATGTGCCTGTTGGGGCAAATGAAGATAGCAATGTTGTTATAAAAAAAGTTGGAGATATTATATCCACCAATACTAGAGACCATTTAGAAATTACAAATGATATAGATACAGATTTAGCAGCGAGTCTCTCAGGTTCAAGATTCTCTGTTCTTCGCGGTGATATATCTAAACTTCAAAGAGCATTGATAAACTTCATGATGGACAATGCCACATCAAATGGCTATCAGGAGTACTACCTTCCATATATGGCAAATACAGAATCTTTAAAAGGGACAGGACAATTGCCGAAGTTTGAAGATGATTTGTTTAAGACAACAGACTCACTTTATTTGATACCCACAGCAGAAGTGCCACTTACAAATTTATTTAGAAATAAGATTCTTAATAAAGACGATGTCCCTGCTAAGGTAACTTCACATACTCCATGTTTTAGATCTGAGGCAGGCAGTTATGGAAAAGATACAAAGGGTTTGATTAGACAACATCAATTTGAAAAGATTGAATTAGTTCAAGTTTGCAATCCCAATACTTCACTTGATGATCTAAATGAACTATTAGGACATGCTGAAGAAATTCTGCAAAAATTAAATTTACCATATCAAGTTATTGAATTATGTACCGGAGATCTGGGATTTAGCTCATCTAAAACCTTTGATATTGAAGTGTGGATGCCAAGTCAAAACAAGTATAGAGAAATATCTTCTTGCTCTAATTTTAGTGATTTTCAGGCAAGAAGGTCTAATATCAAAATCAAGACAGAAGAGGGTAAGGTTTTAGCAAATACAATTAATGGATCTGCTCTAGCAGTTGGTAGAACTTTAATAGCAATTATCGAAAATAATTACAGTCAAGCCACCAATTCAATCCATATTCCAGAAGTCTTGCAGAAATTTATGGGCAAGGCTGAAATTTCTATATAAAAGTCACCTTTTTGTAACAAGTTTTCATCTTTTTTCTGTTATTATTTGTTTAGTTAAATTTTTATTAATATTTTTAAGAGGATATTATCATTATGAGCAAATCGATTAGAATTTTTCTTCTCTCTCTTTTCATTTCTCCATTAGCATTTTCCCAAGAATTAACGTCTGATATTTCAGGTGTTGTTTCATCAGGAGGCGATGCTGTTGGCGGTGCAACTGTTGAGATTACTCACGTACCTACAAATAATACTGTAACAAGAGTTACAGCAGATAATGGTAGATATAGAGCTGCTGGCTTAAGACCTGGTGGCCCATATAAAGTTAAAGTATCAGCTAGTGGTCTATTATCAGATACTGCTGAAACATACTTACAGGTTGGTGAGACTGGCAGAGTTTCATTCACACTAACTTCTGTTGGTGATGTTGATGACGTTGTGGTTGTGGGCCAAAAAGTTGAACAAATAGCTGCATCTGGTTATACAACAACTATTGATGCTGAAACAATTCAAAACACACCATCCATAACAAGAGATATCAAAGACTTAATGAGATTAAATCCTCTAGTATCTCTTGATGACGCTGAGGATGATGATTCTGCAATAAGTATTGGTGGAGCTCACCCAAGATCAAATGATATTAAAGTTGATGGTGTATCTTTCAATGACGACTTTGGTTTAAATGGTAATGGATATCCTTCACAAAGAAGTCCACTTAACTTAGATGCAATTGAGCAAATGAGTATAAAGGTTGCACCAGCATCTGTTGAATACTCAAACTTCAGAGGTGGCGTGATTGAATTTATTACTAAAGGTGGTTCAAACGACTTCTCAGGTAGTGTTGCTTACTACGATAGAGGCGACCAATTTTATGGTGATAAAATTGATGGAAGAGACTATACCTTTGATAAAGAAGATACAGCTACAAGTTTTACATTTGGTGGACCAATACTAAAAGACAAAGCTTTCTTCTTTACATCATATGAAGAGAGTGTTGTAACTAACCCAGTATTATTTGGACCTGCTGGATCTAATGCTCAAATAGAGCAATCAATTACAGTTGATCAAGTTGCTCAAATCAGACAAACAACAATAGATCTTTATGGATTTGATCCACTTTCTTATGCTGATACAACAGAATCAACACAGGAAAATGTTTCCTTGAGATTAGATTATATTGTTGATGAAAATCACAGATTACAATATGACTATAAATTAGTTGATGGTGACAGACTTAGAGCGGATAGTGGTTTTGATTCTTTCTACTTTACTTCTGCTTCATACTTAAAAACAGAAGAGACAGAAACTAATAGTATTCTTTTAATTTCAAACTGGTCTGATGATCTCTCTACTGAGATTAACTACTCAAGCAAAGAAACTAACACTGGTCAAAACTCTCCAGCTGGTCAAAACGTACCAAACCTTTACATAGATAATGCATATGGAAATGAGGTATACATTGGTGCTGACATCTACAGAAGTGCAAATGAGTTATCAACAGTAACAGATTTTCTTAAGTTGAAAGCTGTGTACTATCAAGATAACCATAAAATAACAGCCGGTTATGAAAACACTACTTGGGATATTTATAACCTATTTATTGTTGCTCAAGATGGTCAATGGGAATTTGATTCACTGGATGATTTCAATAACAGGAATGCTAGCTCATTCTTTGCAAATAATGCAAAATCTGGAAACCCAGCTGATGCTGCTGCTAATTTTGAATACAGCCTATCATCTATATATATACAAGACGAGATTACTGTTTCAGATAATTTAACGTTAACAGCGGGTTTAAGATATGATGAATATTCATCTGATGATGCTCCTGCTGCTAACCCAGACTTCGAAGCTGAATATGGTTTTGCAAATGCTGGTATAGATGGAACTAATCTACTTAACTACAGATTTGGTGCAGATTGGTTAATTGATGATACAAGTTCATTAAACGTAACTTATGGAACATATTCAGCTAAACTGCCAGCTGTTTGGATTTCAAATGCTTATACCAATGATGGTGTTAGAGTTTCAGCTTATGACTCAGACTACGCTGCTGCTGGCTGTAATCCATTGGCAGCTGCTGGTGTAGGCCTTCCAGGATGTGTTCAACAAGCTATTGCTAATGCACCTTTAACAAGTGCAAAGATTGATTTTGTTTCACCAAACTTTGAGTGGCCAGAGTCAAAAATATTAAATATTACTTATGAGAAGCAGTTATCTGAAAACTGGGATATGAATCTTACTTATTTATTCTCAGATCAGGAAGAGGCTATCTATAAAGTCATTGATACAGGATATCCATTAGATGGAGTTGAGCCTACTGTTCCAACAGCAACAGCTCCTGATGGCAGACCTATATACAACATGACAGGAAGAAGAACATATAAAGCTGGTTTATACAACGACTGTTGTGGTGAAAGAGAAGTTATCTCAGCTACTTTTGCTAGAAGCTTTAATGATGGTGACGGAAGACTTGTTCTAAGTTATACAGGTCAAAATATTGATGAGCTTAGCGGTATGACATCATCCACATCAAACTCTAACTTTGGTAAGGTTGGTGCGATTGACTATAACAACAGAAAGCCAATGAGATCTATATATGAAACAGAGCATAGATTCTTAGCCACTCTTACATCGAAGCATTATTTCTTTGGTGAAGATAAACCAACCACTTTCTCAGTTATCTTTGAGAGAAAGTCTGGTTTACCTGGATACTTATCATTTGATACGTTTACTGGATCACCTGGTGACTATCAATCTAAAGCATTTGGTTATGATTACAACCTAAATGATGATAGTTCAGCTTTACTTTATATACCAACTGGCACCAACGATCCATTGATCTGCTGGTCTTATAAATGTCGTGATGAGGGTTCATTTGAAGCATCTGCAAGAGCTGCGGAAGTTATCAACCTTCTACATAATGTTTATGGTTTAGAAAAGTATGCTGGTCAAATTCAACCTAGAGGATCATTTAATTATCCATGGCAATCATCTCTTGATGTTAAGCTAACTCAGGTTTTACCTGGATTCAGAGCTGATGATGAAGTGGTGATTACACTGGGTATTGAGAATCTTCTTAACTTAATTGACGACAAGAAAGGTGTTGTTAAATTTGGTTACTACTCAGGTAGACTTGATGTTATGGATCTAAGAATTGTTGATAATAAGTATGACTATAGTGGTTATGCATATAGATACGATCCTGATAATCCTTGGGAAGATAGAATATCAGCTACTCAGAGTATCTGGAGAGCTCAATTAGGAATTAAATATAAATTCTAATAATTGATATATAATTAAAAGGCGGTTTTATACCGCCTTTTTTAATGCCTATGAATACTGATATACAAATACCTGAACTATCTTTTAAAAGTATTGAAGATGGTGACTCTGAATCAATAAAACTGTTAGATAATGCTCTTAACAACCATGGTTTTTTTTCTATTACTGATCATGGTTTATCACAATCTGTTCTTGATCAATGCTATAAATCATCTAAAGATTTTTTTAATCTGCCAGAAGAGACTAAAAAAAAATATCATAACCCATCACTTAAAGGTGCTAGAGGCTACACTCCTTTTGGTGTTGAAACTGCAGTTGGTGAGAGCGTCGCTGATCTTAAAGAGTTTTGGCATCACGGTCCGATTATAGATAATACATATTCAGATAAAATACCTGCAAATATCAACATAGATGAACTAAAAGATTTCAATGATAATTTCGATAAATTATTTAATGAACTTCACAATATAGGTACCAGGGTGCTTCGAACTATTGCTCAAACATTAAACATTGATAAACATTTTTTTGATTCCTGGACGTCTAAAGGAAATTCACTTCTAAGACCTATTCATTATCCACCTGTATATAATACTGAAAATATTCACAGGGCTAGAGCCCATGAAGATATTAATTTAATCACTTTATTAGTTGGAGCAGAAGAAGGTGGATTAGAGGTCCTAAATAAAAATAATGATTGGATTAAAGTTAAGCCAAGCACAAATTCAATTGTTTGCAATATTGGTGACATGATGCAGCTTGTAACCAATAAGAAACTTAAGAGTACCACTCATAGAGTAGTTCAATATGTAGAAAACGAACCCTCATCCAGGTACAGCATCCCATTTTTTATGCACCCCTCACCAGAAACTCTTTTATCTGACATCTTTGATGCTGAGTCAAAGGGTGTGTTGGCGGATGATTTTTTAAATGAAAGATTAAAGGCTATTAAGCTATACTAATATTATGCAATATATACAAATACTGATCGGTTTTATTGGTTTGATAGCATTAGCTATTCCATTCTCAAATAATATTAAGCTAATAAATTATAAGCATCTTGTTGCCGGTATAGCTTTTCAGATATTTCTTGCGTTACTGCTTTTAAAGGCACCGCTGATAACATCTTTCTTTACCTACCTAGCAGATGGTGTAGAGGTTTTAAAGGTAGCCACAAAAGAGGGTACTATTTTTATGTTTGGCTATTTAGGGGATCCTGCTGACGGCATGATTTTTGCTTTTCATATACTGCCATTTATTATCGTGATGTCTTGTTTAACGGCTATTCTGTGGTACTGGGGTGTTTTACCAATTTTAGTTAAAGGGTTTTCAATTGTATGCCAAAAGCTTTTTAACATAGGCGGTCCTATAGGCTTGGGAGGAGCAGCTAATGTTTTTGTAGGTCAGGTTGAAGCTCCTTTATTAATAAGGCCATACCTAAAAGATCTATCAAAAAAAGAATTGTTAATATTAATGACCACTGGTATGGCTACTGTTGCAGGTTCAGTGATGATTGCTTTAGTTAGCATACTGGATATGAAGTTTGAAGATATTAATTTAATACAACATTTTTTAATTGCATCTATCTTGTCTGTTCCTGCAGCAATTGTTTATGCAAATATTATGATTCCATCCAATCACATTACTGATTTTGAATCTTCAGAAACTCCCAGGGTATATGAAAGTACTATGGATGCAATTACACGCGGAACAAGCGACGGAATGAATATTGCTCTAAGTGTTGGCTCAATTGTTTTGGCATTTATAGCGCTTGTTTTTATTGCTGATTCTATACTTGGTTTAATACCAATATCTTTAGGCGGAGAGGATCTTTCTTTAAAACTCATTCTTGGTTATATGTTTGCACCAATTGCTTGGATGATGGGTATTCCATGGGACGAAGCTTTAGTATCTGGAAAGTTGCTTGGAACTAAAACAGCCTTAAATGAGTTTGTTGCATACCTTGATTTAGCAGCATTGTCTGAAGGAGCGCTTTCAGATAGATCAAGGCTTATTACCTTGTATGGACTTTGTGGTTTTGCCAATTTTTCTTCAATAGGAATTTTGGTTGCAGGTATAAGTGCAATGGCGCCTGAAAAGAAACCTGAATTAATTGAAGTGTCCTTAAAGGCTCTTGTAGGAGCTACACTTGCATCTTGTATGACCGGCCTGGTCTTGTCTATATTTATCTAATTAGATAAAACTATAAATAGATTTAAGTAGGAAGCAAAACATAGCCAGACTATATAAGGTATATATAGATATCCAGCTATATTACTGATATTAAACATTTTAAATAAAATATAAATATTAATTATTATTAATACATATATATCCACGAGGGCTATTAATGGCAGGTGGAAATAAAAGAATATCCAAGACCAAGCTGTATTAAATAAAAGCTGAATATAGAAAAGTTGATAAACTTTTTGAAATGTTATGTAGGCTGAAATAGCCATTAAAATATATAGAATTGGCCAGACAATACCAAAAACATAGCCAGGAGGGTTAAGTTCAGATTTATTAAGACTCAGATACCAAGGGTCTGATGCTGTATTGCTGGAAGATAGACCGCCAAGAATTAAGGCTAATATTACAAATATAAATATTAAGTTCTTATTTTTAGAGAGCAATTTATTTAACTCTAAAAAACCTTTTAAGAGTGTCTTTTACATCACCAATAAAAGATGAGCCATGAGGCCTAGCTTCTATGAATATATAAAAGGAAACAAATATAGTTGCTATTAAAAAAACTATTACTGCGTCGTATTGTGCCATGATCGTATTATAAATATATTCTTCTTAATTGTTAGTTTAATTTAAATTTTTTCGACTAGCAGTGAGCCAATTGAATACCCAGCTCCAAAAGAACAAACTATTCCTTTTTCACCGGACTTAAGGTCATTATGTAAGTTAAAAGCAAACATAGAACCAGCAGATGCTAAATTACCAAAGTCCTGCATAGGAAGCGGAGCTAGATTTTCATCAAAATCATCAGAACCTATAACTTTGGATACAATCAATCTTATCATTTTACTATTTGCTTGATGCAGCCAAAACTTTGAGATCTCCTCAGGTGAAATATTGTTTTTATCTAACTGCTCGGTAATTGTTTTAGCAACCAATGGGCAAACCTCTTTAAAAACACTCCTGCCATTTTGATAAAAAAGGAGTTCTTCTGACGTTTTTTTATTTGATGCTGTTCTATTGAAATAACTTAGATCACTTCTAATGTTATTAGAGAATTTAGTTACAAGCTTTCTATCAAGAATCTTAAAGCCTTTTGCATTATTTCTTTGTAATATAGTTGCTACACACCCATCGCCAAAAATAAAGTGAACATCTCTATTTGTGAAACTTAAACCAGGCGTAGTGATTTCAGGATTTATTACTAGAACAGTATCAGCCATTCCTGACGCTATGTCAGTATAAGCATTACTTATAGCAAAAGTGGTTGAAGAGCAGCCAACAAGCATGTCATAAGCATAGCCATTGATACCAAGCTCGTCTTGTATTTCGATTGCTATAGCTGGATAGTTTCTTCCCGAATGAGATGTCCCTAATATTACTCCATCAATCTGGTCAGCAGATATGTTTGCGTTTTCCATTGCTTTCTTTGCAGCACTTATTCCTACTTTAGCTAATAAAGAGAGTTCAGACTCATCTTCATTTTTAGTCACAGGCCTCATTAGCTCTGGATCAAGTGAATTTTTCTTATCTATAATTCTTCTAGTTTTAATTCCAGAAGCTTTTGCAATGAACTCTTCAGATGAATGAGATAAGGCTGAAATACTTCCTTCTTCAATTTTAAGCTTATTCACTTCATTAAAATTGTCTACATAAGTGTTATAGGAATTAACTATTTCTTCATTAGTAGTTATTTCATCTGGATACCATAAACCAGTACCAATAATGCTTATATCATTCATATCATTTATTTAATAATTGATTGGGTTTATTATAAATTATGTCTTTTGAATTGCCTATTGATAACAAATTTATTTATAAATTCTTTGCAGAATGCGAAACCATAAAAGGTGTGGTAGTTATTAGTCACGGAATGGCTGAGCATATCATTAGATATAAGTGGTTAATTAAACAACTCAATGCTAATGGTTATCATGTTGTATGTGCAGATCACCTTGGTCATGGGAAGTATATAAATGATGGAGCTACCCAAGGTTATTTTTCAGACGCTGAGGATTTTGAAGATGTTGAAAATAATTTAATTCATATCCTGGATTATGTAAGTTATAAATTTCCTGACCTAAAAAAAATATTGATTGGACACAGTATGGGTTCATGGATATCTATGGGGGTTATACAGAGATATCAAAATATAGATGCATTAATATTAACTGGTTCATCTTTAATTCCAAATCAAACTATCTTAGCTCAACGAAGGCTTGTAGCGTTCTTATCATTTTTCTTTGGAAAAAAATCCTATAGTAAATTTATTGATAAGATTACAATAAGAAAATATAACAGTATTTTTTCCCCAAATAGAACACCGAACGATTGGATTTCAAGAGATGAGCAAAGTGTGGACGAATATACAGATGACCCAAATTGTGGATTTCTGGTAACTAATTCTTTGTGGTATCAATTAAGCAATCAAATGTTAAAGGTTTTTGATATTAATAAATATATACATTCAAATACTGATCTGCCTATCTACCTTATCTCTGGTGATCAAGATCCTGTAGGTATAAATGGTAAAGGAGTTATGTCTCTTCATGAATTTTTAATTCAAAAGTTTTATAAAACTGAAATTAATTTAGTAAGTGGTTCGCGACACGAGGTATTTAATGAGATTAATAAAGAAGAATCCTTTAATGATTTGATTAAATTCATAGATTCTAATATAGAATAATTTTATGTTAAAAAATCTATATGACTACCCAGAGTTAGAGAGGGTTGAGCTTGAATCAGGAAGGCACTATCTTGACTCAAATGGAAATCCAGTTCCAAGTGTTACAACAGTTTTAAGCAATACATCAAATGCTTCAGAGGGTATTGATAGATGGAGGCAAAGAGTTGGAGATCTTGAAGCTGACAGAATCATTAAACAAAGTACTGATATAGGCACAGCTGTTCATGAAGCCCTTGAAAATTATTTGAAGAAGGAGCAATGGGATGAATTTGATATATCTCTACCAGACCAAAACACCTCACGCCTAATTACTAAAAAGTTTATATCTGATGGTTTAAATTCGATCAATGAAATTTGGGGCCTAGAAGTTGGTCTTATGCTCGATGGTTTATATGCTGGAACAGCTGATTGTGTGGGCCTTGTTAATGGGGTGCCATCAATCATTGATTTCAAAACTGCTAAAAAAATTAAAAAACGAGAATGGATTGAGGATTATTTTCTTCAAGGATGTGCATATGCCAATGCTCATAATGTAATGTTTGGTACTAATATTAGTCAGATTGTAATTCTTATGGTTGACAGAGATCTAATCTTTCAAGATTTTTTTGTTAGAACAGCTGAATTTAATGTATTAACTCGAAAGTGGAAGAATAAATTGTTGAAATTTAATAATGAAAAATAGGGAAAAATTATGAAGCAAATCATATCAATAGGCGGTGGGGGATTTGGTAGATCTCTAGGTGAATTAAAAATAGAAAAATACATTGCCAGCCAATCTTCTGCAACAAATCCAAAAGTATGCTTTATTCCAACTGCTACTGGTGATGATAATGGTTATATAAATAATTTTTACAGGGCATTTAATTCAATCAATTGCATACCATCTGACATATCTTTTTTTAAAAGAACCATTGATCTAAGAGAGCATATTCTTGCTCAAGATATAATTTTTGTAGGCGGTGGTAACACCAAGAGTATGTTGGCTGTATGGAAAGACTGGGGCTTAGATAGTATTTTAAAGGAGGCATATGACAAAGGAGTTATTATGTCCGGAGTTAGCGCTGGAGCAATTTGTTGGTTTGAAAAAGGTATTACAGATTCATGGGCTCATGATCTTGCTATTCTTGATTGCCTAGGATTTGTTGAGGGGGTTTGCTGCCCTCATTATGATGAAGAGCCAAATAGAAGGCCTTATGTTGCAAAAGTTCTAAAATCAAATTCAATAGACTCTTGTATATCTATTGAAGGATTCAATGCATTGCATATGATTGATGGTAAGCCAACATATTCGGTAGCATTTAAAGATAGCAATGACACATATGATGTGAAATTAAATAATGGTGAGGTTCTTGAGGATCAATTATCTGGAGTAAAGAAAATTAAAATTTAATCCCATTTAGTTACAAATTCTTCAATTTTTCTTTCTGGTATTTTTCTTGATTCACCTTCCTTACTTCCAATGTATAAAAACCCTATTATTTCCATGCTGCTATCCAATCCAAGCATATCTACCAATTTAGAGGAAAAAGCCAATTTACCTGTCCTCCATATACCTGAATAGCCCAAAATTTCTAATGCATTTAATATATTTTGACCGGATGCGGCTGTAGATAGTTTTTGTTCAATATATGGAACTTTTGGATGTTCCTTAAGATTAGTAACCAATATAACAATCATCGGAGCTCGATAAGGCGCATTTTTATATTTATTCAATATATCTGGATCAGAAATATTAAGATGATCTTTAGCAAAGGTATAAAATATATTAGATAGCTTAGTTAATCCCTCACCAGTAACTTCTATAAACCTAGAAGGTTTTAACCAAGCATGATCTGGTGATCTTAATGCGGTTTTATATACTTCTGCCATCTCGTCAGAAGCTGGATAAGGTTCTATAAGGTTTCTATGAGATGTTCTATTTTGAAGTATTTGTAATAATTTATTCATTTTTTATCCTATATTTCATATATCATTATAAGACACAATAATTAAAGGTGATTATATGTTGCTTCAACTAATAGGAATTTTTGTAACCGTTTTAGTGGTTTATTTAATAGCCTCCTACTTAATATCTAAAAATAATTCTGAGATTGTTTATGAGGAAGATATGGATGACGAGGAGTTAAAATCTCTAGATGATGAGATCAATCAATAATTAGGCTTTTATAAAATTTAAATATTCATTAAGATATTAATCACTAGTTAAATTTTCTAAATATTATGATTGATATATTAATTATTGTTGTTTTCTTTTCTTTGTTAAACCTCTTTTTACCAATGATTTTTTCATTGCATAAAGTACCTTTTAAGGACTTCACATATATTGGAGGCGATGTATCAGGTAAAACAGAGCTTTCAAAAAGATTGGCTTTATCTGCTGACAATCTTAAAGAAACACTGCCTTTGTTTCTGGCATTATCAATTCTATCTATACAGATGGGTGTTGATAATTCATTGCCAATGCATGTATGGCTTTTTTCTAGAATAATTTATCTTCTGGGATCAGTATTTAATATATATACAATACCTTTGATCAGACCGCTTGTATGGCTTCCATCCATTGCTGCAATTGCCTGGATGGCTTGCAATTTGATCTAGACTAAACTTTAAGGTCTTGTTCTAGGTGGGCCAGGTTCTTTTAGTGGAGTTGGATTATTATTCTAACCGGGTTTAAATTGATTATGAATACCGCCTATATAGTCAGGTATGTAATAGGTAATTTTATTATCTTTATTAAGGCTTAAAGGAATTTTTAAATTTCTTCTAGGTCTTTCTTTACCTACATGAACACAACTTAAGCTAGATGAATCTTTGTTAACATCTGTAATGATTTGTTTTTCAAAATCACAAAAACCTCTCATCAAATCATTGAAATAAACTTTTGTAGTGAGTGAATCTAGAAAGCTATTAACAGAGAGGATATCCGCTTTTTTACACATCCTAATTCTATCTAATGCATACTGATATGGGTCTTGGTTGTCATTTATTCTGGAAGTGATTACAACAGCACATTTATGGGTTATATTTTCTTTAATTTTTAGGTCTGAACTATCTTGAGCATAAGAAATAAATGGAAGGATAAGTACAGTTTTTAGAATTAGATATTTCATATTAATCTATTGTAATGCAAATATTGGTATGTTTTTTCTTGTAATGCTTAAATTCAATATCATCATTCTCATTGATTTTATAGTTGTTATCCATTACCTCTAAAATTTTATATATATATTTCATTCCATTTCTTCTATCCCAGTCAAAAAGTTTGTCTAGGTCTTTTAACAAAAAAAGGTCATTTTTATTTAGTTTATTAGCGAGTAAATTTTTAACCTCAACATCAATAGGATTATTTGAGAAGCTGATAGGCCTATTTTTAAAATTGTCAGTTAAGAAAAAAGAATCTTTAGCAGATAAAGCACAATTGTGAAAAGTATTTAATTCTGCAGATACATAAGATTGGAAAATTAGTATTATAAAGCATAGGTATAACTTCATTTAATAGCCATCTGAAATTAACAAGAGGATTATTATTGATGTTAATAGAATTATTAACAATCTATATTTTAAATCTAAATCCTCAGATGCTACCCAGATGCCAGCAATAAATGCAATAAACATTACTACCAAAATTATATCCATATTTACAATAATAACTTAAAGTTATTAATATTATTAAGAACCTTATGTATTATTTAGAATTAGTAAACTATTTTTTTGCACTATTACTTATAAGCACCTCAATATTGTTTATATTAAATACAAAAATAAATAACAATTTAAAATTTGTATTAATTGCAGTGGTTGCGATTCTAGTTTATTTTTTTCTGAATGAACCTAGTCTATAAGGAATATTTTTTATATGAAACATAAATTACTTTTTTTACTAATGTCTTTTAATTTATATGCATTTGATAGAATCGCTGGTGAAGAATTTGCAAGTAGATCAGAAGTTATTGCCCAAAACGGAATGGTTGCCACAAGTCATCCACTAGCATCACAAATTGGTTTAGATATTTTAAAAAATGGTGGAAATGCAATTGATGCTGCTATTGCAGCAAATATCGCACTTGGTTTAATGGAGCCAACAGGTAATGGTATTGGTGGAGACCTTTTTGTAATCATTTGGGATGCAAAAACTAAAAAATTGTATGGGTTAAATGCTAGTGGACCAGCTCCAAAAAATATAAGTATTAAATATTTTACAGATAAAGGCATTGATAAAATTCCATCGTATGGTTCACTTCCAGTTTCTGTACCAGGTGTTGTCGACGGTTGGATTAAATTGCATGAGAGATTTGGAAAGACTAAATTCGAATCATTATTTGAACCTACGATTGAATACGCCCAAAATGGCTTCCCAATAACTGAAACGGTTGCATATTATTTAGAGCTGTCATCAGAGCGGTTTAAAGAATACCCAAATTTTAAAAAAGTTTGGATGCCATCCAATTCAACTCTAAAAAAAGGAGATGTTTTTAAAAATCCAGCGTTGGCAAAAACTTTAAAAAATATTGCAAAAAATAAAAGATCAAGTTTTTATGAGGGTGAAATAGCAAAAATAATGAGTGATTTTATTATTGATAATGGAGGTTTCCTGACCACAGAGGATTTAGCTGAGTTTCACTCAGAGTGGGTAGAGCCATTATCAACTAACTATCGTGGCTATGATATTTGGGAACTTCCACCAAATGGTCAGGGAATAGCTGCATTACAAATTCTAAACTTATTAGAAAAATATGATATTAAAAGTATGGGTCTTCAAAGTAGTGAGTATATTCATTTATTTACAGAAGCAAAGAAACTTGCATTTGCAGATAGAGCCAAATTTTATGCTGATCCTAATTTTAATAATATCGATGTTAATTATTTAATTTCAAAAGAATATGCTGAAAAAAGGCGTAAATTAATTCATCCAACAAAAGCCTCTCTTACGGATGATCCTGGCATTCTAATTGAAGGAGACACAATCTACCTCACCACTGCAGATAAAGAGGGTAATATGGTATCTCTTATACAAAGTAACTATCGTGGAATGGGCTCAGGTATGGTTCCGCCGGGCTTGGGCTTTATGTTACAAAATAGGGGAGAGCTATTCAATTTAGATAAAAATCATGCGAATGCACTAGTTGGTGGCAAGAGACCTTTTCACACTATTATTCCAGCATTTATAACTAAAAATAATAAACCTTTTGTAAGTTTTGGAGTTATGGGTGGTGCCACCCAACCACAAGCTCATGCACAGATTGCTATAAATATAATTGATTTTGATTTAAATCTTCAGGAGGCAGGTGATGCGCCAAGAATAGTTCACTCTGGATCAAGTCAGCCGACTGGAGAATCTATGATTAATGGAGGATATTTATCTTTAGAATCTTCATTCAAAGATATTATCATTGAGGAACTTAGAGAAAAGGGTCATGTTATTAAGTATGAAAAAGGAATCTTTGGTGGATACCAGGCAATCATGTACAAAGATGGTGTATATTACGGCGCTTCTGAATCAAGAAAAGATGGACATGCTGTTGGATTCTAATTGTAAATTTTTTACAAAAAATAAGTTTATATTTCTTTACTTTAAAGTTATTCACAATACATATATAATTTTTTTGTCTTTAAATATACTTATATAAAAATGCATAAAATTTTTTCTCTTCTACTTTCAATAGTGTTAGTTTCATGTGGTGGTGGTAGCGGTGGAGGTTCAACTGAAACCCCAAGTACTCCCTCGCCAACAAATCCATCAATCACATCATTTTCATCTTCATCCTCATCCATACTTGAGGGAGAATCAATATCTTTAAATTGGTCTTCAACAAATGCTAATTCATGTTCAGCTAGTGGAGACTGGAATGGAACTAAATCGACCTCAGGCAGCGAATCAATTCAATTGAGCGAAGTTAAAACATATACTTTCACACTAACTTGTTCAGGAGTGTCAGGTACAACAAATGCAGTTTCTTCTATTAATGTACAAGTAAGTGCATTACCTAATCCAACTATTGATTCATTTACTGCATCTGCGCAATCAATTAGTGTTAATGAATCAATTACCTTAAGTTGGTCAACATTAAACACAACCGAATGTACAGCTGATGGAGACTGGAATGGTACAAAAGAACTAAATGGAACTGAAACCATTCAACTAACACAAGTCAAAACTTATACATTTGATTTATCTTGCACAGGCGCTAAAGAAATACTTGTAACAGAATCAGTATCTGTTGTTGTTGAGGGTGAGCAAACTGAAGACCTTGATGTTCATATTATTGGAGATGGTGCTGTTGCTGAAATATGGGGTGGTGATGATAATTTATTTTTCTTTGATGAACTTAATGGCTATCAATCATGTAAATCAGATTCTTGTCAGAGTGTTGATTGGTCATATGTAGATTCAGGTTCAAGTAGGGGCAATGTTCTTGAGGTTGTTTATAAGGCAAATGCAGGGCATGCAGGTTTGGTTGTTGGACCAACTTCTTCTGTTAATCTTAGTGATTACTCTGAAGGAACTTTATCTTTCGATATTAAAGTAACGAACAAAGGAGATGACAATCTTCCTAACGGGTTTTTATTAAAAGTTGAAAGTGGTTCTGAAAATTCAGGAGAATTAGCTGTTGAGGGAATTATTGCCGACGGATCTTGGGAAACAATTAATTTTCCTGTTACAAATTTAACTCAAAGCGGGGCTCTTAACTTATCAGCCGTTACAGCACCATTAGTATTTTTTCCATCTTTTCAAACTGGTGAAAACCTAGTTTATCAAATCGATAATGTTCGTTATACAGGCATAAAAGAGGGCGCAACTCCTCCTTCAGGTCCAAATAATGGCGGTGGCGGCGGTGGCGGTAACACTGGTGACTATGACATTCTTACTTATGGTGCTGGTAGTGTCTCGACATCAATAAATCTTAATAGTTATAGATGTGTAAATGATTATGGTTTTTGGGTCTATAACGCTGGTGTGGTTGAACCAGGTGTTGCAGGATGTAATATTCCAAATGGACAAGAAAATGGCACCCCAGTTGGTGCCCCTACAAAAGTAATGCCGCAAGTTGTAGAGCCTGCTGCAAGTAAAATTATTGCAACACATAGATGGTGGGGATCAATTCCATTTATAGGAGAAATGCAACTTGGCGACACAAATGGTGGAGCTCATGTCACTGCTGATCCAATTAGAACTAGGGTGAGCAATGCTGGCGCAAGAATTATGGGGTTACCAGGTGGTTTTAAACTTGCTGGAGGATTATGTGCAAATTGCTATCCTCAATACGTTGGTGGTGATCCATTTGGAGAAGTGTTTGATGGTATAGCTATAGCTAACTCAGCTTATGGAAGTATGGATGCTTACCTTAAGGATTATAGCGATGGCTCAGCAACTGTTATGTGGAAAGCTGGTAATACCGATGTTATGGAGGCAACGTTTATTCATGGATCTCCATATGTGTATTTCAAAGTTTATGATGGCAGCCCTATTATTAAAACCCTTAGATCAAATAGTGGGGAAAAGGGAATTTTTTATGAAAGTGGAGATAGTCTTGGAGTTTGGACTAATGTAGCTGGCAATAGAAACAATTTTATTATTACTGGTGAAGGAGTTACGACTTATACAAATACCTCAAGTGATCAAATTGGTATTTCTAATGCAACTGGAGAATTTACAGTTTCATATATACCTACAATATCTGGTGATCCTGGAGTTACTATGTCTGACTACTTTGTTAGTAAGGCTAGGAATATAGTTGCCTCTGTAGATATAGATTATTCAGTAAATAGAGAAACCAACTCTGTTACAGTGACACATAATTATCTAGATAAGAATGGTAATACTGCCGATACAATTGTTGGCATGCATCCTATGCATTGGAAATTTTCAAATCAGCAAACCTCAAATTACAAAATTAGAAGTGCTAGAGGTATTATTAAGTTTGCTGAAACAAGCTCTTTTAATTACACCATGCCTTATGTTGGAGTATTACCAACCCTTCCAGCAATTGAAAATACATACGATCAAAGCATTTTAGAGCAATTGGTCAAAGATTTTGTTGATGCAGGAGAGTCAAGCTGGATAAATAGAGAGATAACTAATGATACCTATTGGTCTGGTAAAGCATATGGTAAAGCTGCAGAGGTAATTGCTATTGCAAAATCTATTGGTCTTAGTCAAGAAGCTAACGAGTTAACCTCCTGGTTAAAGTCTGAATTAGAAGATTGGTTTACGGCAGAAACTGACGGTGAAATAGATGAACTACGTTATTTTGTATACGATGATGACTGGGATACTATTCTTGGAATTGAAGAAGCGTATGGATCTCATCAAAGATTAGCTGATCATCACTTTCATTATGGATATTTTGTTCGTGCAGCAGCTGAAATTTGTAGAACTGATAAATCCTGGTGTGGAAGCGATCAATATGGCCCAATGATTGAATTATTAATTAGGGATTATGCAGGTGGAGACAATGACGATATGTTCCCTACCTATAGAAATTTTGATCCTGCTAATGGTTTCTCATGGGCTGATGGTAAGGCTGATGCTCTTCAAGGTAATAACAATGAGTCAACCTCTGAGGCTGCAAATTCATATGGAGCAATTATTTTATATGGATTGATTACAGGCAATGATGATCTTATTAATAAAGGTATATATTTGCATACATCCACATCAAATGCTTACTGGCAATATTGGAATGATATCGATGGATATAATGGTGTGGGCGATGATTATAAAAATTTTATACCAGGTTATCCTAATGTAACGACTTCAATTATTTGGAGTAGTGGAGCAGATTTTTCAACATGGTTTAGCCCGGCTTATGCTCACATACTCGGTATTCAAGGTCTCCCTTCAAATACATTAATCTTTCATGTAAGTCAGTATAAGGATTACATGATGGACTATATTGAGCTTGGCTTAAGAGAATCTTCTAATGGCAAACCATCTGGTCTTCCTGAAGATCAGTGGCGTGATTTATGGTGGAATTTAATAGCTATGGTGGATCCGGAGGCTGCTATTGCTGACTATAATACTATGTCATCTAACTACGACAACGAGGCTGGTGAGTCAAAAGCTCATACTTATCACTGGATTCATACCTTTAATAAGTTAGGCCATATCCAAACTGGTACTGGTGATTTAACTTCAAATCATCCTGCAGCTGTAGCATTCAAGAAAAATGGGGTTACTACATATGTAGCATACAATTATGAGAACAACCCTATAACAGTTCGTTACAGTGATGGTAAGAGCTTTAGCGTTCCCGCTAATAGCTTCAAAGTAGAGAATTAATATAAATTAAAAGCTCTTAAAGACAATTAAGTTTCTTTAAGAGCTTTTATTATCTTAATAGACTCTTTTATTTTTTTATCTTCAATATTTTTTAATTCTTTTCTTTTCTTTAGATGAGCTAATAATTCTTCTGTAGAAATATTTTTTGAATTTATGGATTTAAAAATTTCAGAGATGAGCTCATCATTTTTATCAATTATCATAATATTTCTGAAAAAGAACACTTATATACAACCATGCCTCCACTATGCTTGTGTATGTGAAACTCCTTTTTAGAATTACTAATCATATAACCTAGTTGAGGGTTATCGTCAGAATATATATATTGGTCTCCGTTAAGATAGTCATTCATACCATCACCGGAAGCAACTATTGAATCAAATTTTATTTGATCATTTTTCTTTAGCACTGATATAACAAGATTGTCTTTAAAGTCACCTTCCATATTTAAAACTTTATCAAGGTTACAATCTAAAAACTCATCTTCAATTGAAAGCGTTGAAATATTTTTATTGAAACTACTTTCAGTTGCAGAGCTTTCTAAGACTTTTACTCTGTCTTCAAGTTTCTCAATCATAACAATAAATAATGTGACAATTATTGCTACACAAATATTAATGATTTTTTGCCATGAATTCATTTTTTATAGATAAATTTGATTAATAACTTAATTTTAGCAGTAGATTAAATTTCTTTATATAGACTCTATGTGTAAAATAGATATTCAACAATTCATTAAAAATCTATGACTAAGTGGAAATTTCTTCTTTTATTACTAGTATCATTGATATTGCCTGTAATATTTATTCGTTTAGTTATTGGGTATTAAATTTTCTTACATATATAATTTTTATATATTAATTTGCTCAATACTCACTGGTTTAAAGGTATATTTTAAGATATAAATTTTTTAGAGGAGATTAATATGAATAAATTAAAACTTTTACCGATGGTGGTCTTAACCTTTAGTATGGGTGCTATAGCAGAGGGTGCATTCACAACTCTAATGGTTAGCGCCAAGGATACTAATGCTTATATAAATTCAGTAAAGTCTAATACAGCTTTATATGAGCTTATTGGTGCTGATGCAGCTGGTTATTGTGAAACGATATCTGGTAGGGACTATAAAGGCCAATTAATGATGTGGAGTGCGTTTCCTGATGTTACTAGTGCATTACAGGGAGCAAGTAAATATGATCCTAGCAAAGCACCCAAAGAGATGTCTAAAATGCGTAAATTTAAATATGGTGCAACATGGGCTCCAATTAAAAACTTTCCAAGAATAGATCCTGGTTATGAGAGAGCTATGCGTATTAAAGTTGCTAGATCAAATTTACCTGAACTTGTAAAAGTTATAACAAAACTCGAAAAAGAAGTTCAGGCAGCTGGCCACGACACCTTTATGAATGGCTTATTTGTCGCTATTGGTGGCGGTACTTATGAGGCTGGCACCTATTATTTAAAATCCATTACTTCTAATGTGGATACTCATGGTGCATTAATTGATGATTATTTTGCAGGTGCAGCATGGGGAAATACCTACAGAGAAGCGTTACTTCTAATTGATGATGTTGTTAATGATCAGTTTGAGGTGTGCGAGCAATTCTACACTGCTAGCAATTAGTTTTGTGTATCTAAGTGAGGGGGGTTAAAGCCCCCTTTTTTGTTTCAAAAATCTCACAATATATAACCTGTATTTCACATTATTGTCGCTTAGATTGATTACATTGTCCTTGTTCAATCAATTCCCCTTGAGATTGAAATTTCAAAGAGGCAATATACTTCCCCGGTTATTGCCTCTTTATTTTTACGTATAAGCTATTTATTTGTAATCTAATTAATTGTTGATTATTGCAATAAACGCTATAAAAAAATAGGTTCTAGCTAAACTCTGCTCTGTGGGTAATTCGCTAGCTGAGTATCTTGTTATAAAATAGAATTTAGATATATTAACTTAAAGGTATTATCAATCTTATAACAAAACCATTAGCGTGATTTGCTGCGCTAACTTCACCTTTATGTAAATCCATAATTTTCTTAACCAAAGATAGGCCAAGTCCAAATCCTCCAGTTTGTCTATTTCGTGATGCATCTGATCGAACAAATGGTTCAAATATCTCTTCAAGGCTTTGCTCATTCACACCATCTCCCTGATCCCATATGCTTAAACAACAACTATCTTTTCCTTGCTCATATCTAACCTCAACACAACCTTTATTAGGTGAGTGGCGAATTGCATTGCTTATCACATTATCTAAGGCTCGATCTAATAAAAATCTTATACCTTTGACGTTAATATCATCTAAATTCTCATCTTTAAATTTTATAGATACATCTTTAGGTTTAGCTTGTATCTTTGATCTATTAACACATTCTTTAATCAGATCTA